>Ga0114899_1000607_pt1 | contig 24694 bp, 37 predicted proteins | sample MalvireepMed_215_FD_83497 | JGI IMG/M metagenome (GOLD analysis project Ga0114899, IMG submission 83497) | Marine viral communities from the Global Malaspina Expedition - Malaspina viral metaG DeepMed_215 | ecosystem: Environmental > Aquatic > Marine > Oceanic | place: Mediterranean Sea...
CGAGAGATCGAACTAGGTATAAAAGAACTAATGAGGATAGAGAATGAATCATCTATATGACTTGGAAATGAGTTGGTTCCAACACGCGAAGGTAGCCTGGAAGCTATGCTTCAAGCTGTTTCTTTTAACACTGTCTGCTTTCTTTCATGGGTTGTTTCCATTCATGCTAATCAGCACAACCTCCAATGGAATCAAGAAGCTTAATGAGGAACTATGACCATAACGGAAGCGGCACAAGCGAAGGTAGACCAGACGTTGAAAGGCGAAGGCTTCTTGGGTGTGCACCTGGAAGGAGGTGGTTGCTCTGGCTATCAGATAAAATTAAAGCCATGTCCAGAACTCCCACCAGATTCGAAGATGGTTTCAGAGACAATCTTCTCAGACCCCATCTCTTTGGAGTTACTGTCAGACGCAAAGATGGATTGGATTGACGATCCTTTTCGACCGACCTTTCACTTCACACCACCAACTGGCGCTTCATCTTGTGGATGCGGTAGTAGCTTTACAATAGGAGGATAGTATGGAATGGACGAAGAAAAAGAAAGTATTCGTATTCGCTGTCGCCGCTATATTAGTGGTTGCAGCATTGCATCAGTTGTTCTTTTAGCCGGATGCACGACAATAAAGAAAGCAGGAGTTACAGCGATAGCAGCAGCGGGAGGTGCTACTGCAGCGACTGTATTGAGTGGGGGTGCAGCTGCACCGATACTGGGAGGCACGACGGGTGCCTTTGTGGGAAGTGTGGCGACGGAAGTAATGATGTCAGATACCTCGAAGGGGAAGGCCATGACTGATTGTGCACCTGATAATTTCTGGACATTGCTTGGTTCGCTTGCGGAAATGGGAGGTTGGCTCCTAATTTTGGTAGTGATTATACCGATGGTGCTTGGATGGTTCCTACCTGGGCCCGTGAAACTTAAAGGCAAAGACAAGCCACAGATCAACCCATACCTTAAATAAAATATATGAAAGCTGTAGCGTTGGTACTTGCTCTTCTTTATAGTGCTGTAGCGTTGGTACTTGCTCTTATTTGTGGGAGCGCACAAGCAGATATACACGGTGTACGATCCTCCTTCCTTCTCGGTAATATATGGAAGGACAAGACAAGCACCTCCTTGTTATACCTTTCTGATAGTTGGTCAGACGCAGAGCGTAAGCATCACAGAGACAGGCTCTTAAACAATGGCGATACTCACATAGATATGTATGTGAGAGCTACCAGAGGACACCTACCCGGCGGTGTGGTGAACCCTAACGGTGACTTCCTATTCAGGCTGAGGGAACTGAGAGCTGAAGGACTGGAGCCTGTGCTCTGGCTTATACCCGAGTCCAAGAACGGTGACCACAAAGGCCCAATGGCTAACCACCTTGCATTCATTGATAAGACGGTGAATGACTACGACAAGGAGGCGTCAGCCTACGTTGTGTGTCTTGAGTGTGATGAGATGTTCTCCTCTGCTGAAGTCAACCAGATGGTGCTCCACGCAAAGAGCCGGACCAACAAACCAGTGGCAGTACACCTAGCACCAGGGGTGGGTGGATTCAAAGGTGACGCATCCTACTACACTGAAGCAGACTACATCTTCCTACAGTTTGGCGACCACCTAACCGGAGACTACGTTGCCGACACAGAGATGGCAGTAGCCATGCTCAAGGAAGCATTGAAGTTAGGCAAGCCCGTTGTAGCTAACGAGTATTCTCTATACTCTGAGAGTGCGCAAGCCAAGGCACTGGGTGACAGGCTGTGCGCGGAGGGTGCGGTAGGTACAGGTAATGGCAGGACGGTATCGTTTTGTGGGCAACAGAGAGCCTCAGTACCCTCAGTGTACGGCTCTGCCTCTATAGCCATTGGACTCATAGCTCTAGCATTAGGAGCGACAGTATACATGAAGAATGACTACTCGTCAGTGCGGACCTCAAACGATGAAGGACTGGGAGCTAGGTACGACACGGACGGTACCGTGTTCCTCACCTACAAGATAAGATGGTGAAGCTAGTCGAAGTGGGATGGCTCGACTCGTACACCGAGGCAAGTTGGGCGGAGTACAGCCCAGAAAAAAAGGAGACCAAAACATATGGCCTCCTCGTAGATGAGAATGAAGATTGGACTACCCTAGCCATGACAAAAGAGAAAGGCTATTGGGGTAATCTATGGTACATCCCAACAAAGAACGTCATCTCAATGCGGGTGATAGAAGAGATTATTTTATAGTATACAAAGTGGCCGACTCTTTCTCGATGAGGAAGGTGTCGGCTATTTTTTTCCACACCTCTTCTTCCCACACTGCGTCTGCGTCCTTTGCTTTTTGCATGAGGTAGTAGTGTGCCGCCTCTCCATCCAGTATCTCATGCTTCATGTTAATAAAGATTAAGGTTAGTGTCGCCTGGATGTGGTGCTCAAGCAGCCAGAGCATACTATCCTCATGCTTCATTCTTTATTCTTTCTGAGTTCCAGGCTTTGAGGTCGAGGCAGTTGAAGAACATATCAACGTGCGGCTCAACGTTAAACCTTTTCTCCTGAAAGTCTCCAGTATCCTTGTCCAACCTTAAGATGATACCCATCGCAGGTTTCTTCTTTCCTTTTTGTTTAGCCATAGCGTGGGCATAGGCTGCGATTTGTAGGTGGTTGGGTTTGTATATCTTCTTCGATGTCTTGAAGTCGATCAGGCACTCCACCTTATCTATCTTGGCGAGCGCATCTATCGTACCGCAGTACCTGTAGTGTGGCTTCTTACTGGAGTGGAAGACCTTCTCTTCCGTACATATCCACTTGATATCCTTTGTCGAAGCCCACTTCTTGAAGGCTCTAGTACACTGCTTCGCCTCCTCGTTAAGCGGTAGTGCAGGCTCTGCACCTTTACCCATCTTCCAGGTGATCGCCTCACTCAACCAGTTATGCACGGACGTACCGACCTGCGCAGCCTCACCGCTGATCATCTTGTGCGCCGTCTGTATGCCTTTGTAGATATGCTCTACTACTTTAACAGGCAGCATGAAGGTGCCGACCTCTTCAGTAGGTGCCAAGCGGTACGGCTCTAGCGACGCTTTGAAGAAGTCAGCACCCTCACCAACAGCCCAGTCAGTCAGGTACTTCGGGAAGCAAGCATCCAACACCTTGGTGACGGAGTGTATCTTCTCTCCGTCTACCCTGTAGGTGTGGTCGACCTCATCGAAGACAAGATCGTACTCACGCCCATCTTTGTACTTGATTACCACGGAATGTCATCCTTGCTTTTGGGAGCAGAAGGAGCCGCCCCATTCTGAGGCTTGAACCGTAGCTTCCTATAGTTCTTACCTGACTTGGAGACATTATCGTACATGTTAACCCAGTACATAGTGCCTTCTATCATGGCGTGACCATTCCAATCAGCATGCCAATCCTCTGACTTCTTGTCATTGGCAAATGCTACACCGTCCATATCTTTCTGTTCGTATTCCATAACTTTATCTCCGTCTATTAGCACTTAACGTGCGCCAGATATCAATCTCTCTCTGCCAAGTTGCTCGTTGCGCATCAAGAACACTATATGATACCGTTGCTTCGTCTAGCTTCTTCATGAATTCAATGTAATCCTCCGATGAATAGGCCCTAGACTCTTTCTCCGCTACTGTACCAGTCGCTTCAAGGAAGTGCTTTGCCTTGATCAACTTGATGTAGTGCGGTGCCATGGCTACATATCCTTGCAGCCTACCATACTTGTCATCACTATCTGCCAGACCATTGTGTGCGATCTCGGCCTGCTCGTCACTAATCATTTAAGTCCTCCCCAAATAATACATGTTTACGGTACACCATTATACCATCTCTGAATGCTTTGTCAAGTGTATTCAAGATGAACATAGGCTGCCAGTCTAGTATATTTATATTACCATTGTGTGCCTCTGTATGGCAGGTGTAGCACAAAGGCATCGTCAGCCAATCAGATGCTTTATAACCCGCACCCCCCGACAGAGGAGCATACCTTCCTTTGAGGTGGTGTGCCACAATAGTATCGTCTTCTATAGTGCAGTTAGCGCACGGCAGAGAGGACACCCACCTGAGATACTGCTTGTTCTCCCATCGTTTAGTCTTACCTATCATAAGCTGCATACTCCTGAGAGGCATTGCTCCTCTGAGTTGTCTTCGTAGATAACGCCACGTTTAGCGTGAGCCTCTTCGTATGGCACGGCTTCGATAGGCTGCCCACCTCTGGACCCGTTGGGGTAGAAGGTGAGGCCCCTTAATCCATGACCATACTTACGTAGTATCCTGGAGAATGGTGCTACATGACTCTCGTTATTGAGATCAGTTCCCCAACTAGGTAGATTGACAGTAGAACTAATAGCATGATCGACATACTTCTGTAGTTCATACTGAAATCTTATTCGTCGCTCGACATCTTCTGCGAGGTCCACTGCAGATTCAATGTTGTCTTGCCGAACTCCGTTGTCAATGAGGTACTGGGCCGTACCGTCAACGACAAATTGATACTTCCATCTTGTTCCATCCGTAAGGTAGCGCCTGCGGTATGCCACGGCGTAGATTGGCTCCACTCCACTGGTTGTTCCTGCGAGGATGCTAATAGTCCCCGTAGGTGCAATCGCTCTGTATCCTTTAGGACGATTGAGAAAAAGTCGCTCACAATGTTCGTTAGCGGATCGCTCTGACTCTGTTTCATAGACCTTCATCCATTTCTTGAGTTCATCATTCATCTCGTACTTGCTGTCACGCTTGAGTAACCACTCATGCAATCCCATCAAGCCGAGACCTAACCGCGAGTTCTGCTGCCTCACTCTGCCTACCTTCTCGTATGGCAGGTGTGCTCTGATCAAACCACATACTAGAAATTTAGATGCGAGTGTAACCACATCCTTAAACTCGCTAATCGTATCCACATTCGCAAGGTTAACAGAGCCCAGGTTGCAGACATCACTGTCATCCGACGACGTAACCTCCGTACAAGCGTTGCGTAAAGTTTCATCAGCTTTATCTCCAAAGTTAAATGAGAACCCAGGCTCACCAGTCATCAGTGCCTGCTTACAGTTCTCCATGAATACCTCATTGTCATTGCCACTCAGCCATTCATCACCATAGTTCACGCTGATATTCATCATGTCTAACGGTGCTGCGTAGTTGAAGTTGGCCTTCTTGGCATCAGCAATCGTGAGGCCAGTCCCCTCGATAGGTCTGTCATGCCAGTTCTTGTAGTGCAGGAAGTCCCAGATGTCCCCATGAGAGGCGCTGAGAGAGCCGTAGAGAGCCGATCTCCTGCTACCCCCTTGCATGACGTTCCTTCCTATCTCATTGAGCGTAGAGAGCAGAGGAAGAGGCCCAGAGGATACGCCTCCAGTGCGCCTCAATGCCCGACCTCCTGGCCTGCACAACGATACGTCGGCCCCGATCCCACCACCTGTCATCAGGCAGGACATGGCACGCTGAGACAGTCCGGCCCACTCCTCTCTGGTGTCTGAATCAAGCCTCAATAGATAGCAGTTGTTAAAGAACCGCGCCTCTCTGCCTGCGTACCAGAGATACCGACCGCCCGGCATGAACTTAAAGTCCGAGATGTACTGCACCAACTGAGCCTGATCATCCTTCTCCATCAGGCTGTTCTTCATACCATCCATGTCACCACAGACGTAGTTCACTACTACCTTTGCACGATCATGCCAGGTTTCATACTGATTCTGTGCGTACTTGGTCTTGAATATATCCTGGCCATATGTTGTTCTGAATTCCATTTATCTCTCCTATTCGAAGTCGCTATAGAACGCTTCTTGTTTGAACCCTAGTTGTCTACCAAGCTTCCTGCCCATATCATCTATCTCATGCAGGGTACTCGCCCAGTCCGAGCCGCATTCCAACACTGTATTCACACTGCTCCGGCTCTTGTTAATGTACTCCAACACCAACGCCCTATCTTCTGGCGTCAGCTTTGACTTTACTTTCTTGCTCATGACTTGTCTCCTTTGAAGTCATCTGATTCATCCTCACCGAACACACCGTACTTATACGCGCCCGATATCTTGAGCACCGCCCTAGCTAACGCTCTCTTCTCTGCCATCTCCATGACATAGTTACTGTGGCAGTTACCACCTTGGCCATGCCATGCGCTGCCAAAGGTTTCGATGTAGATAATAGCACCTTCCATACCTTCCTTGGTAGCTACTGCCTTAACAACGCTGAACTCCTGAGACACATGGACAACCTCGAACTTTACTTCGATGTCGTTGTTGTACTGTATCTTCTCGATACCAGTACGAGTGATGATCGCAACCTGCTTACCACCCAGAGACAGACGGAATATATCCTCGTCTATATCCAGGCCATTAGCCTTCACCAACTCTGTCAGAAACTCTTTCTTCGTGCTCATGATTATCTCCTTGCTAATCTCTGAAGCCTACGGGGTCCGTACAACCTGAGTCTGAAAGAACCCCATACTCATTAAACTCATCATCGTAATCATACCATCTTCTTTTGGGGTTTACTTCGCGCATCATTTCCATTGCTTCTTTCTTTGTTTTGAATTTACAACAAGAGTCGTCAGGCCAGTACATACCCCAACAAATCTTACTACCTTCCTTGTCAAAGATTGGTGCTACACTATAATGCTGTAGGGCGTACCCCTCGTGGTAGTACCCATCATATTTATCGCGAGTTACACCTTTGAGGTTATTCTTTTGCAGAAAATCCCAATACTCGCTGTCATAATGGAAATGTTGCACAGAATTTTCTTCCGTAAACTCAACATCTTTGTGTATAGCTCTGTCCCATATATCTAACTCATTCATCAGTGATCTCCTTGAAATGTTTAAGCCTCACTACTACATAACAGTCCTCGTACTTCATCTGCTTCTCATGCAGAACAACCATCGGTGTCCTATGTTCTGCCTCAATCTCTGCTTGAGCCATCGCATCGTGCAGCCAGGACGGTAGAGACTTCCGGTGCTTCACCTCGATACCCCACACCGGATGCTCTACATCCCGCCTCGACTCACCGTTACAACCTGTTCGCGTGCCGCCCAATAGCCTAGCGACGGCACGTTCACAGTGTTTCCAGGTGCTCACGCAGCCTTCAGTGCTTCGAGGATGGGAGCCATGTCAAGACGCAGGTTAAGATACTGCTTATCCCTACGCTTGTTGTTGGCCTGCACCTTCGGTGTGGACCACCGGCAGTTGTCAGGCTCGTAGTCCCCGTGAGGATTGATGCGATCAATCGTCGTACCCTCGGGACGCTCACCCATATCTTCGAGGAAAGTCTCGAAGCTATTGACCCAACTGTCACACATCTTCACGCCTTTAGCACCGTAGTATTTGTAGCTAATCTCATTCGGATTAACCACCCGCTCCCTAGCTTTACGCCAGGAGTTATACGTCGGTGTACGTTGTCCGGGGCCAGACCCGATTGCGTGGCCATGTCTTGAATACTTCATAACAATCTCCTATATGTTTGTAGTCGTGTAGTCGACTACATGAGTGAATGGATGCGACGGATGACACCAGGACCGAAAGGAGGTTTCGAGTCGCAGAAATCCTGATGTCTATCCAGATGCCGTCGCTCACCTGACCAATGCTCCACGACTCATAGATCTATACCTAGCATTCGCGATAGTTGCTTCCATCCTTCTTGGTAAGCAGGATGATCTTTCATATAGTAAATAAGAAGCGGCACTAAAACTATACATACGAGAAATAAATAAACCATTGTTGACAGGACAACAAACAAATATTCGAAAAATGTTTTGTAACTTATGTCCATAAGGTAAGTCCTCCCAGTATTGTAACTACTATAATCAAGGCATACGCTTCACAATGTTCTTTCCTGAAGTATGTTTCTTGCAGCGATCTTGCCATTCTTCTACAGATTCGTCTTGCTCTTTCCAATATCCCATCTCCTTAAGTAAGTCCTTTAATGATTTTTTGTAGGGTAGTAGCTCCCCATCCTCTCCTCTCAATGGACCTTTAGCATACCGATCAGTCCAGTGCAAGCTGCACAGTGGCATCGGAGACAACTGAGTAGCCGGTGCCTTACAGTCTACACACTTTTCATTCATCTAATACCTCCTTCTTCTCTTGCTTGTTAGCTTCCTTCCATTGTACCATAGTTTGCTTGGGTTTGTAAACATGATTTGATGTATCAATCTCCACTATCTTCTTGGCCTTAGCGTAATTACCCGCATTCCAATACGGATTCTTTGGTGCGCCCAGACCACCAGTCATCATCACGTTGTTCGCAGAAGAGAACCCCATCCCACCTGTCCTCATATCAGCCGAGTGCGCTTCGACTATAGCCAGGTCTAGATCACCCATCATATCCTCAAGGTGCTCCTCTTGGGTATGCTCAATGCCAGTATAATCCTGTAGATTAAAGTACACTTTGAATATCCTCCGTCTTGCCGGGACCTTCTGCCTATCCGGGACTTGCGTCAGGTCGTTGATTTGTTCAGCGTATCGTAAGCACCTATCCATATAAGTATCTATGGGTGAGGCACCTCTCTTTCTGAGGTCGTACGCCACCTTGCGCTCTAGATTCTCCGCCTTCCTTATTAGTTTTTTTATTTGGTGATGATAATTCATTTGAGTTATGGACGGTAATGAGAGATTGGTATATTATACAGCCAATATCTCCACTGTCAACCCCCCTTTATTCCTCTTTAATATCATACACCTACAGCTTAAAGGTATATAATATAGAGACTATGAATACAGATGATAGACAAGAGCAGAAGCAGCGCCGCGCAAAGCGGCGTAACTTCGTTGCGAAGAACAACTACAACAAGGCGAAACGCCACGCCACACTTAAGGATTACAGGCGTAAGCCTAAACACGCTGCATCACTCGATCCTCTATCATCTCAAGAGTAACCTCATCTTCGGCCATCTCCTCCGCATCCTGGGCCGAGAACCCAAGGTCCTCATAATACTGAGCCAACTCCATCACAAGCTCATCCTCTGCATTTATATACGGTTGATCTGCTTGCCATCCCATCACGCCACCTCCTTCATAAGATACTTCATTGCCTTGCTTGCATCGGCTGCTGCACTAAAGACATAAGTCTTATCATTCTTTAGGCGCTCCAACCAAGCTCCAATATAATCCGTATGCCTCAGTTTGTCAAGCGGTATACCAAGAGAAGCACACACCATTGCCGAACCCAACTCAGCTACCAGTTCCTCGTAGGCATAAGCCTTCGTATCCTGCTCTAGCTTACGGTTCAACCTATGCTCTGCACCAGTAGCATGACAACCTTCGTGGGCCTTGACAGACACGGCGGCCTCGGGTGTATCGAAGGCCTCGTCGTTGGGGATCATGACTGCATCTTGGGAAGGAACGTAACAGGCTTGGTCACCACCTTGGTTGACACCACCTTTGAGGTTGAGGTTGTTAAGCATCTCGTCAATGGTAGACTTGGGATCAAACTTGGTAGTGCGTATAGTTTCAGGTAGGCCCGGTATCTGCTCTCTATTCCACACGGTATAGACACGCATGACTGGTCGAGTCTGGTCAACGCCATGCTTATCTTTGAAGTCCCAGTCTGTATAGAAGATGATCTGCGTGCCTTTCTTGTACTCTTCGTAGGGTATAGGCTCATCAACATCCATCATGTCAATGATCTGGTTCTTGGTGAACCATTCATTAGACTTATAGGGTGACAGCATACCCAGGATGAGCCAGTTCACGCCACTATACGGACGTTGACTCTTTCCATTGCGAGGAGATCGAACCAATGGGTTGCTAGTCCCATCGTCTGACCACTCCCTAATCCAAGGCGCTACGCCTTTCTCCAACCCATCGATAACGTGGTTGGTAATCTTTGTCTGCATCTCAGCTTTGGTAACACCTTTCCTATTTCTCATTACTTGTACTCCTGTGGTTCGAAGTAAGTACCTTCATCACACATCTGGGCGATGGCCCACTCACGCTCGTCATCTTCCATCATGCACTGGAGATGCTGCTCTTCAAGCTGCCGCTCCTCCCAACGTGCACGATCCTTCTGAAACTTAATGCTACGCCTCAATGCGTACGGCAGCACCTCCGGCTCATCAAGTGGTGGCTCTTTGATCATCTTGGTTCTCCGTGGTTAAGTAATCTGTTATCTCTGCTTCCGCCAAGGCGACTAACCTCGACAACGTGCCCAAGTCTACTATAGCTTCGGTGTTACTGTCAAGCCGAACCGAAAACAATCCGTCGAAACCCCAACGCTTAACTACAATCTCCGACCTAGACGGAACATCCCATATAGCTGCCATCTTTTCCACTGTATTCATCATTCGTCAACCTCCAAGTTTAGATCGCTATCAATCCTCCGCACCAAGACCTGCGACTGCCTTTCCAAAACCTTCATTAAGAAAATGGCGTTCTCCTCCAACCGATCTAACCGATCCATCAAATCGCCAAGCCTCCGCTCTGTATACAAAACATACTTATCAACCCGAGCCTCCAACTCCCTAATCTTATCTACTGTATCCATATAAACCTCCTAATCCTTGTTCAACCTAAAGAACTACTCGATTATACCACATTTTCAGTTAACTTGCGCCTCAAAAAGCGACCTCATCGTTCTCATTTGCGACGCCTCACTACCAATTCGCCTTAGCCTGGGGCCTCCGGCCCAAACCCCGCTCCGCTCCCGACCTAACAGCGGTCAACACGGGGGGGTGCTGTTATAAAGGCGCGACTTGTCGCGGCATTCATGCTGTTAAAAATTTTTTAGAGGTGCCGAGGCCCCGAAGGACCCCGGCTTCCCTAACCTACTGCTGAAGGACGATGAGACCGTCCAACCACTGAGCCATCTTCACGACTGACTCCTTGGCTACCGTTCCCCGGCGGAACATGACCCGAAGCTTGGATTTCTGATTCTTCGCGCCTTTGCTGATCGCGTCGGCCAACCATTCCGGCTCGACTTCATCCGGGTCCGCCTTGGCTACAGCGTCCTCGACCATGGCGACGAGCTCGTGCTCGAATCGCTCGAGGTCGGCCTTCTTGGCGGCCATTTCCTCAGCATCGCGCAGGGCCTGTTGATCGCCCGATCCGAAGATTGCTTCCTCTTCGTCGACCTCAACCGCTGAAGTGTTCGACTTGATGAGGTGCTTCACCGTACCGCGCACGCCTTCGTCGTGCTCCCACTGCCCGAACTCTTCCTGCAGATACCGCAGGACCATGGCGGCCTGAGCGAGAGCGGTTTCCGGCGACTGCTCGTTGTCCGGCCCGACTGAGGCGGTGTGCCACCTGGGAGAACCTTCGTCGACCCCTCGGTCATCCTGCTCGTTTCGAACCTCGAGCGTCGGGTCCGTCGGAACCTCACCATCCCGCTTCCGCAGGATCGCCAGCCCGGCATTGAGTCCGTGCACTCGTCCGGTCCCCTGGATGGTGCCTTTGAAGGAACCTGGGTATATCTTCAGTTCCCGGCCCAGTTCGATTGTTGATTGAATGTCGTTTAATAGCATTAGAGTCTCCTGATATGTGAATTGATTTGTTTGAAAAATCCATGCCACCTTCGGGTCTGCGAACGCATCGCCCGGGGCCATTTCCCCCGATGTTGATCAACTGGTAGCGGACCACGAAGGCACGCATCTGATCGCACGAGTACGGCATTTACTGGCTTATGGACCTCAGCGCCAGAGACCTGACTATACTCGACCCTGGCCGAAACCGAAACCCCCTGATCTATCCAGATGCGACACCTTCTTACCTGTATGCGCCCACCGCTTCCTGGACAACCCATCTGTACTCTTCGTAGTGAGCGGAGCGGGGTTTCTTAACCAACGCTCACACCATCACCTCACCTTATCACCCAACAACCTCACCGTTCTCTCAGCTGTTATAGAGAGTCGTGGTCGACTTGTCGACACATTAGGCTGTTTCCCGCGCAGTATGCGCAGACAGGTCCGAATGGGGAGCCAGGTCGTATGGGCCGAGGCAATCCTTTGGGCCGACTCCCAAGAGTAGAGCCAGATACGACAGGCTATGCTTCTACACTAGGGTAGAGTAAGGAACCCATCTGTCTCCTATACCGGACATAACTTGCTCATGGGTCTGGATGGATGTCCTACCCGCACGCACACACGGCGGAAGCTATGGACTCGCTTCGCTCGTACTGTACCCTCGCTATCTCCGCCTTCGCAGGAGCTCAGGCGCGCTCGCAACAGCCCCCTCCGTACGGGTATGCCGTGGATTGGTTGGCATGGGCATCCTGAAGCATGGGCAGCCGTGCAAGTAGTGGGCGGGGCACCCCCCTGCCGTTTTCTGTATATATAAATATCCATCCCATACAGCGGTGGGCTATTTCAAGCAATATAATACTTTACTAATATAGGAGCAGTACCATGGCAAAGAAGAAAACCACGCAATCACCTGGAGAGGCTGACAAAGACTTTGTGGCTGTCCTGAAGCAACTCTCGCGTGAGGGGTCGGGTAGCGGCTCAGACATGCGTAGGAAGCGCAGAGTGTCCGTTAACAACCTCTCTGGTAGGGGTGGACCCACCTCGGGTTAGAATGCCTGTCAGGAAGGTTAAAGGAGGCTACCGGTGGGGTAAGGCCGGCAAGACCTATAAGAAGCGTAGTGACGCTGCTAGACAAGGCAGAGCCATAAAGAGGAAAGGCTGATGTCAGATTATCAGAATTATCTGGATGAGGAAGATTATAAAAGACATCTACGCCAACAGCAAGAAGCGTTGATGCGCTTGCATGGGCCTTTGACACCAACACTTGGCCCAACGTATCAGGAGAGCACTCCCACATTCGACCCGTGGACTCCTTCTGGTCCACAAGGTGGTAGTTACGAGATGCCTGCGGGTGGTCTACCACAGTACACGCCTGCACGTTCTATCCTTTCTCCACCAAGCGAACAACTTGCAGGCCCAACATCCAGATATTCTGGGTCTCTCCTGCCAAACTATTTTCGAGGAGGTGATGAAACTGGGAAGCCTTGGGTAGATAGTGTTAGTCCTATCTTTGATATAACGCCAGAAATGCTTGCAATAAGCGACCAAGGAGCAGCACAGCCAGTAGGGTCTATGCTTCCTCCTGGGCGGAGTTTAGCCGATGGTCCTGGGTATGGAAGTGGTGGTTGGGGTGGTTGGCCTTCAATGGGACCTCCAAGCGAAGGTAGCGCCTGGGAAGGTATCCTAGACACGCCTGTTGATGTGGACCCTGGGATAGAACATTCTGATCTAGGATTTGCTTTATCGTCTCCGTATCGGGATAAATTTGTTGATGTCGGCCTTACACCAGAGCAGCAGCCGATACTTGCTGAAATGAATGAATCGGCAAGACAGAAGGCCATATTAGAAGACTTGGGCTCAGAAGCCTATATGGACTACTTAAATCATGGGGTGCCTCCTCTTTTCTCTTCTATGGGAACCGAGCAAAGACCGGAAGTCGGTATGACTTTAGCATCGCAAGATAGTCCTATATCAGACTTGTTTTCCTCTAGTAAGCGAAATTATACTAGCGAAGACTTCCGCCGTTCAAACCACCCATATGGACAAATTCAACAATATCTGATTGATAAAAGTAAGAGAGACTACGAAGCACGTACTGCTGTTCCTCAACGCGACGATTTTCCATCACTAGACGAAATGAGATCGAATGCCTTAAGCATCTGGAAATCGAAACCCCAACAAGATACAGACATGTACTATAAATGGGGACGACACCCAGAGGTCCCAAGTTCGTTACCGCTTGGCCCACGTGTAGATGAGCCTATAGATTATTTCGAAACTTCTGTAACACCATCAGCGGGTGGTAAAAAAACCTTTGGGATGAGTAAGGTGTACGGTCCAACCGAAGGCATCTATGATCCCGTGGAAGCAATTTATGCCAACCTTGGCATTACAGCTCCAGAGGTAAATAAAAGCATACCGAGCGGGTTGTTCAGCGATGCTTTGGAGGCCAATACCAATATTGGGTCTGCGACCTTGGATGCGGTTGCTGCTGCCAACAAAGCACTTTCAGATTGGGTAAACAATGCGTCAACGGAATATGCTAGTGGCACAGGACGTGGAACAGCCGGTGGTGTAACCACGGCTGGCTATGGAAAAGCTGTTGATTCTATTTTGAAAGACTATGTATTTCCGATAACTACTGGCAAAGACTTTTCGGTCTATGATGCCGAACAGAAGGCCGTAGAGGATATGTTGAGCGGGAAACTCCTAACCGATAATCAGGCAAATCGAGTGAAAGGTAGTCAACTTGCCGATTTGAATCCAGTATTGAATGCGATGCAATCTGTTTTACAAATACCTGACCAAATAAAGGATGATCGAAAAGCCCCCGATAGAGATGTTTCGTTATGGCAATCTATCATAGACGGATCAAAGGCAATGGGTTACAATCTTTTAGGAACATTTGGCCCAGGAGATACCCCGGTTACAGCGGCCTACGAGCTAATGAACAGAGGCTATAGGTCCCCTGCTCAAATTAGGGCTGGTATACCAGACATGGTGTCTCAGGTAGATTCTTTCAGTACTCGTCCTACACCGGGAATTGATGAAGCAATAATAAATGAATCCGCTACTCTAGGGCCAAGAGCGGAACCTGACTACGATCTGGTTAGTTCTGGGCAACGAGCAAGTCATCCAGGCCAAGCAGGTCACGTACCCGGCCTATCTGGTACCTATACTATACCTGAAATGTCTGCAATGTATGACACTACTGCTATCGCAGACCCATCGATTACTGTAGCCAATACCATTGCACAAAGAGAGGCGGAATCATTGGCCGCGCAGCAGAAAGCACTGGAAGAGTCTGGCCTTACTGGGGAATATAGGGCGCTATCGGAGAGAGCACTTGGCGACCTTGGGTTGTATGAAACCGACAAGATAGGCGATATTATAGCGGGTCAGGTGCAAGCGCAGCAAGAAGCAAAGGCCGAGGCAGCCCGTCAAGCCGTCATAGCACAGCAGATGGCAGCGGAACAGGCGGCGAGAAGCCGTCAAGCCCAGAGAGCAGCCGAGCAAGCTGTAGTGGCTAGGAACCAACCCGATAGAGGTCTACAGGAAGCTCAAGCGGAGATAAGCAGGGTTGCGAACATAATAACTCAAGCAAGCAAGGTTCCTGTGGATAGAGGATTGAAGAGAGGACAGAAAAAGGTAGCGAAGAAAGCTCCTCCAAAAATAACTCAACCAGTGTCTAGGCCCGAAGCCCGACCAACCCACGTGCCTAACTACGTTTGGGTGGGTGGTTTGAACGGCGGTCTTGTCGATCTTAACAACCCAGGAATGGGCGATGTTAGAGGCCCGGACAGGGGTGCAGGCGATAGGCTTGGTATAGAGTTGGGTGCTGATGCTATGACTCGTGGAGGAGGAACGGCACCGGGAAGCGGTATGTTTGGTTACGGAGATGCGGGTGGACGATGACAATACTACAAGATAAATTCATAGAGCACTATGTTCTCACAGGCAATGCTACGAAGTCTGCTATCCATGCAGGCTACTCAGCAAAGACGGCTAAAGTAAAAGGCTCACAACTAAAGGCGCAGTTTAGTAATGAAATACGCGAAGCAACTCAGAAATTACTTCAGGATAAGATTCCTGCGGGTTTGCGGTGGCTTACGGAATTGGCTGAGTCGGCTGAATCCGAATCGGTACGACTTGGTGCCATCCGTGACCTCCTTGACCGGGGTGGACTTAAACCCGTCGAAAGGATCGAAACTACCACAATCGAAACCATGAGCAACGAGGAGATACAGAGAGAGCTAGATGCGCTCCTCAAACACTAGAAAGCTAGAGCTTCTAAAAGAACTCAAACAGCGGGAAAGGTTCAACAGAGTCGATACCTACGACCCCTACCCGTATCAGGTAAAGTTCCACAGAACAGGCTCAGAGGCGAATCAGCGGCTCCTCATGGCCGCTAACCGCATAGGTAAGTCCTTCTGTGGCAGCATGGAGCTGTCCTACCACCTGACTGGATTGTACCCGGAATGGTGGGAAGGCAGAAAGTACAATCTTCCTATCATCGCCTGGGCGGGTGGGGTCTCCAACGAGACTACAAGAGACATTGTACAGTACGAGTTATTGGGTTCTCCCGACGACCCGGAGGCGTTTGGTTCCGGCACAGTGCCGAAAAACTACATAATAAAAACCGAACGTAAGCCGGGTGTACCTAACGCCAAATCGGTAGCCCTAATCAGGCACGTTAGCGGTGGGAACTCTTCTTTATTCTTCAAAGCCTACGAGATGGGCGTAGAGAAGTGGCAAGGCAGGAGTGTAGACTGTATCTGGTTGGACGAGGAGCCAAGCAGAGACATCTACTCCCAGGCTGTAACAAGGACTCTGGACCGTAAAGGTATGGTCTACATGACCTTCACCCCAGAACAAGGCATGACAGAGACTGTAGCGTCCTTCATGAACAACCTACAGAAAGGTCAGGCATTAGTAAATGCGACCTGGGATGACGCATCTGAGACGGTAGTGTCGCTAAGAGGACAGAAAGGACACCTGGATGAAGGTGTCATGCAGCAGATTCTCTCAAGTTATAGTCCTCACGAAAGAGAGATGAGGCGCTATGGCCGACCCTCCATAGGCTCTGGTCTGATCTTTCCGATACAGGAAGAGAAGATATTGATTGATCCCATTGTATTAGAGGATCATTGGCCCAGGATAGCAGCGATAGACTTCGGGTGGGACCATCCAACAGCGGTAGTCTGGGCGGCAGTTGATCTTGAAGAGGAAACGTTTTATGTCTACGATTGCTACAGGATGTCGAAGGCATCGCCAACGGTTCACTCTCAAGCTATACGCACTCGGCCCCACTTTATCCCCATTGCTTATCCCCATGATGGCAATAGACGAGACTCTATGGGCAATCCTGGTCTTGCTGACCAGTACCGCAATCTAGGCTGTAATATGCTTCTTGAGCACTTTACCAATCCCCCCGCTCTTGGAGAGAACAAAGGTGGCAACAGCGTTGAGGAAGGTTTGATGGCAATGCTGCAAGCCATGGAAAATAACAAGTTCAAAGTGTTCTCTACTCTTTCGGATTGGTTCGAGGAGTTTAGAATGTACCACAGGAAAGGCGGAAAGGTCGTGCCATTGCGCGACGATATAATGTCGGCAACACGCTACGCTTTCCAGTCTCAGAGATTTGCCGTATCAGGCAAAGACCCGACATGGACAAAGGATATAGAATATAAGAATTATGGCATCATCTAAATTAACAGACGACGAAGTTATAGCAAGAGTAAACGGTGAGATCACCGAATCTCTAGGCTATGGTGGTGTTCTTTCTGAACAGAGAGAGAGGGCCATGGAATACTATTATGGCCTTCCTTTTGGTAACGAGGTAGATGGGAGGAGCCAGTATGTAGATTCCTCTGTCATGGATACCATCGAATGGATCAAACCGTCATTGATGCGTGTATTCGCTAGTGGTGACGAGATGGTTACGTTCAATCCTGTCGGCCCGGAAGACGTAGAGACGGCTAAACAAGCTACGGACTACGTTAATTACATCTTTACAAAAGATAATCCGGGTTGGGAAATCCTCTACTCCTGGTTCTCTGATGCTCTTCTACAGAAGAATGGTATTGTAAAGTGTTGGTGGGATGAGTACGAAGACTGGAATAGAGAAGAATATAATGGTCTTGACGAGCAGGAGTTCAACGCTCTTATCATTTCCCCAGGCGTAGAGATCGTAGAGCATACACCTTATGCGGATGACTATGGCGCTAAACACGATGTCGTAATAAGAAGAGAGGCTTATGTCGGAAAGGTTAGGATAGAGAATGTCCCGCCGGACGAGTTCCTTATCTCAAGAGAAGCAAAGGACATAGCGGATGCACGCTTCACCTGCCATCGTGTATTGAAGACTCTTTCTGAATTAAGGCAGATGTACCCGGACGAAAACCTCGACCCCGAAGAACTCGGCGGCGGCGACGATGCCTTGGCCTACAACGCAGAACGTCTGGCACGCTACGAGTTCGACGATTCAAGCGCACAAGGTTGGAACTACGACGCTTCCGACGCACTCCGCACCTACTGGCTGCACGAAAGTTTCCTCAAGATGGATTACGATGGTGACGGTATTGCAGAACTGAGGAAGATTTGTTCTGTCGGCGACAAGATTCTAGCCAACGAACCTATAGATAGAATTCCTTTCGTCAGCATCACGCCTGTCAAAATCCCGCACAAGTTCTTCGGCCTCTCCATCGCCGACCTCATCATGGATATACAGCTTATCAAGAGCACACTGATGAGAAACCTGATGGACAATATGTACAACCAGAACTTCGGCAGGTATGCTGTCCTCGAAGGCCAAGCCAACCTCGACGACCTCCTTACCCAACGACCGGGCGGCGTAGTCAGAGTTAAATCTCCCAACGCAATCATGCCATTGGCGACCCCACAACTGGAGAAGTCCTCATTTGAAATGTTGAGCTACCTTGACCAACTGAGAGAATCCAGAAGCGGAGTCAACAAGTTCAGTCAAGGCTTAAACGAAAATGCTCTAACATCCCACACTACCGCTACTGCCGTCACCGCAACGATGACTGCAGCACAGTCAAGAGTAGAGCTTATCGCCAGATGCTTTGCCGAAACTGGTGTAAAGGAACTGATGAAGAACATCTATGAACTGGTGTTAAAGAATCAGGACCATGAACGAGTAGTAATGTTAAGAAATCAATGGGTTCCTGTACGTCCCGATATGTGGCGCGATCAGTATGACTGCACAGTATCCGTCGGTATAGGGAACGGGAACCGTGACCAACAACTCATGCACCTTACCACGATGCTGCAATTCGCGGGAGATGCCATGAGAGGTGGATTGAAGATAGTAAACGAGCAGAATATGTACAACATGGGAGCCGCTCTTGTAAAGAACATGGGCTTCCAGAATGTAGATGATTTCCTGACTGATCCATCTACCATACCACCCCAACCTAACCCGCAGGAACAGCTTGAGCAAGCCGAGATGCAACTAAAGCAGAAAGAGCTAGAGATCAAGGCTGCGGATATTCAGGTGAAGGTGCAGAAGATGCAGCAGGAAGCGCAAAAAGATGCAGTAGATGCACAGCTTAAAATGGCCGAACTCCAATTAGAAGCGGAACAAGGAAGAGGAGTAGCTATTGGTTGACGAATATCGTTTGGTTCGCGCAAGAGGCATCCTTAACGACGAACTATTTATAGAAGCGTTTGATACGCTTGAACAGAATATCAAGGACTCTTGGTTTAATACAAGCGTCCGTGATTCCGAGGCCAGAGAACACCTCTGGCTATCCTTACGACTCCTTGGGCAGATACGCCTTCATCTAACCAGTATACTAGAAACTGGAGAGATGGCGAAGAAACTTGAGGAATATCATTTATAGGAGTTTATTATGGTGGACACCCAACCAGACCCACAAGTTGTAGGAGAGTTGGCGGGAGACCCAGGAAGTATTGGGACCGCACAAGAAGCGTTACTCAGCCTCTTGGATTCAGCAGAAGAACCTGTTGAAGAAAAGAAAGAGGAAGAGGAACAACCGTCTACTGAAGACGTAGAGGAATCTGATGAATCAGAAGAAGAGCCTGAAGAAGCCGAAGAGGAAGAGTCTCCTGATACTGATGATGAATCACCCGAAGACGAAGAAACTGAAGACGAGGAAGTCGAAGAATCCACGGTCTATACTGTAAAGGTAAACGGACAGGATGTGGAAGTCTCTGAAGATGAACTCATCAAAGGTTACTCGCGTCAATCGGATTATACTCAGAAAACGCAGGAGCTTGCAGAATATCGAAGGCAGCTTGAGCAAGGAGCGCAACACCTCCAGGCCGAGATCGCCCAGACTCAGCAGGCAAGAGCACAGTACGCAGATGCGGTAGCAACTGCAATCGAGTCGAACTACTCACACCTCCAGAACTTTGCTAACGTTGATTGGGAACGGCTGAAAACTGAGGACCGGGAAGAATATCTGACTAAGCGTGACGAGTACCGTCAGGCAGAGGACAGTATCAACCAGTTAAAGCAGAAGCACGCCGAAGCCTCTCAGCAGCAGCAACAGGAGGAAGCACAGCAGCACCAGAGAATGTTGCAGGAAGAGCACCACAAGATGGTCAGCATCCTGCCACAGTGGGCAGAGCCGGAGACGCAACGAGCGTTAGCTAAATCAGTAACAGAGTTTGCACTCTCTAAAGGCTACACCCAGGAAGAGCTGTCACAGTTGATCGACCACCGATCCATTCTTGTCTTAATGCAGGCAAAGGCTTACGAAGACCTCACCCGAAAGCAAACGGAAGTTCGCAAGAAGAAGGTCAAGAACAAGCCTAAAGTCGTGAAGACTAAAGCTAAGAAGGACAAGTCTGACGCAAACGCATTGAAGCGTAATGAGCAAATGAAACGTCTTGCACAGACTGGTCGTGTAGACGACGCCGCAGGTCTGTTTGAAGATTTTGTCGAACTATAATAAGAGGAAACAATAATGGCTATACTAACGAATGCTCGGTCGACCTTTAGTGCTATTGGCATTAGAGAAGACTTGAGCAATATCATATACAATATCTCACCAATGGACACGCCGTTTATGTCCAGTTGTGGGCGGGATACTTGTGACAACACTCTATTTGAGTGGCAGACGGACTCACTCGCCGCAGCGGCTGCTAACCAACAGCTCGAAGGCGATGTACCGGACGCACTAGCCGTCACAGAGACAACTCGTTTGGGTAACTATACCCAGATCAGTTTCAAAACTGTGGCAACCACAGGCACCGCAGAAGCCGTGGACTTTGCCGGAAGGCGCAGTTCCCAAGCTTACCAGATGGCCAAACGCGCAAAAGAAATTAAGCGCGACATGGAAAAGATGCTCACCAGTGAAGACTTGAAAGTTGCGGGTAGCACCTCAGCTGCTCGTAAGACTGGTGCCGTCAACTCCTGGCTCGGCAATTCTTCTGCCGGTTCTTCCAACATCATAGACGGATCGAATGCAACACCTGCGGGTATTGCTAACGCCGGTAACGGTAGTTCAGTTGCCAGTCCTTCGACCTCCGATGTTGTTCTTACCATGAGCATGGTGAACCTCGCTGTAAAGGCTTGCTATGAGCGTGGTGGATCGCCTGATACCATTATCAGTGATCCCGCTCTAAAGGTGAAGCTCAGTGCGCTTGGCGGCGCAACCCTAGCCGACCTCCAGACAGCGACTAAAGGCGACAAGCCTGCTCACGCAATCAACGCAGTTGATGTGGTTGTGACAGACTTCGGAACCTTCAAGTTCGTACCTGATCGTTTCTGTCTTGGTAACCAGTTATATGTCATGGACTGGGATTACTGGTCGATCTCTTACCTCCGTCCTTTCCAGACGGTGAATCTGGCAAAGACCGGTGACGCAGTAAAGCAGATGATGCTTGCTGAGTACGGTCTCCGCGCAAAGAATGGCGAGTCTTCAGGCTCAGTCATTGGCGTGAAAGATGCCTAATTAGTTGTATAGGGTGGGTGGCTTCGGCCACCCTACCCGAATTAACGCACCTTAAGGAAGCAACATGACGACAAAGAAAGATTTGAATAAAGCTCTCAAACCAAAGGCCGCTCCTAAAGAGCGTAAGTTCGATTCTGAAAAGCATCAGGACAACGTTCTCAAAGAGGCTATGGAACTCATGAAAGATCGAGGATCACTGCCATCATGAATTGGGACTCATTCAGACCGACCAGACTCCATGCAGAGCCAGACGGCACCTTCACAGTTAATACTATGCAGGATGTCCAACCGAATATAGATGAGAACAAGATTGACTTGAACTCCTATGGTTCTACCCTAACACCAGGAAAGCAGTACAGCGGTATGCGGGTAGCGTCCATCCCATTTAATGTATGGGAAAACTGGATGAAAGAAACAAACGGCGAACTACAGAAAGACCCGAAGGTATTGAAGAAATACCTAAACGATCCTGACAACAAATACTTCAGGACGACACCAACGAGGATATAGTTATGTGGCTATACAGACCAGGACAAGCAGGATACTCGCAGGAAAATTACCCCATTCTCAACGACAACGTTTATTTCCTATCTCGTAGATAATGGCTATTAACACCTACGGTACGCTCCAGACAGCCGTAGCCAACTGGCTTGATAGGGACGACCTGACAGATAGAATCCCAGAGTTTATATCGCTCTGCGAAGCAACATTCAATAGAGTGTTGCGTATTCGTGCTATGGAGACTACCGTATCCGATACGACTGTGGGTGGCACAAAGACAGACGCACTTCCTACCGGCTATCTCCAGATGAGAGAGATTCACTTGACGACCAGTCCTGTAGTCTCTCTATCCTACATTACACCGGAGATTATGTACAGGATAAGGTCAGGCAGCACGACAGGAGAACCTAATAGCTATACGATAGTAGGTGATAACATATTGTTTGGGCCGACCCCAAGCGGTGCGTACACCTATGATATGACATACTACAAAGCATTCGATGCACTTACCGATGTGGCGACAACCAACTGGGTTATCCTAAACGCGCCCGACCTCTACCTCTACGGCACCCTCCTCCAGGCCGAACCATTCCTGATGAACGATCAGAGAGTGGCGTTGTGGGAAAGAGGAATGCGTCAGGTCATCAATGATCTTCAGGAACAGGACGACAAGGATAGACATTCAGGTTCAGAGATGCGCGTAATGAATACTTCTGGATACTTTTGAGGAATAGGTTATGGGACTAGAAACAGGTAATTATATAAGCGCACTCGTCAAAACGAATCCGCTTTCTTCAGATAACGTCAGTGAAGGTGACGACCATCTTCAACTTATCAAGAAGATTCTAAAGCAGACCTTTCCGGCAGGTACGGATAGCGAAGGACCGGACCAGGTTGTACAGATTCTTGTAGCGAAAGCTACAGCTCCAACGGTAGACACCAGTGCTTCCGGCCATGCGGCCAGAGCAATGGGCCTCCTATGGCTAGACACCACGAACAACGTCCTTAAAATAAGGAACCAAGCTAACAGTGCCTGGGTGACCCTAGCTGTTGATCCTGAGACAGATAAGACGGTAGACGTAGATGGCGGCACGATAGACGGGACTGTAATAGGCGGCACAACACCGGCGGCTGTAACGACCTCTAGTTTAGTGGCAACCACTGCTGACATAAATGCCGGCACTGTAGACGGTACAACCGTTGGTGCGAGTTCAGCATCAACAGGAGCCTTCACCACAGTAACGACTACCGGAACCCTAACAGTCGGCACGGACATAACGATCTCTGGTGATGATATCATCATGGCGACCAACACCGATGCGTATATGTTGGTAGCTGATGGGTCCAGTTACAATCCAGTAGCGATAAGCGGAGACATCACGATCACCAATGCAGGTGTTACAAGTATCGGAGCTGATAAAGTCATCACAGCTAAGATACTGGATGCCAACGTTACTAATGCTAAACTGGCCAACATGGCGGCGAACACTATTAAAGTCAGGAACGCCAACTCCTCTGGAGTACCTTCCGACCTAGCCTTAGCGACAACAGAAATAATCATAGGAGATGGCACGGGCTTCACGGCAGCCGCTCTCTCTGGCGACGCTACCATGACCAACGCAGGTGCTGTTTCTGTTACTGGTATCCAAGGCCAATCGGTAAGCGCAACGGCGGCAACCAACGACCAATACCTTAAATACTCCTCAGCCTCAAGCGAATGGCAGAAGGTAGATGTCGTAGCCCCAGATAGACTAACAACCAAAGGTGACCTCCTTGTCTACAATACAGTAGACTCAGAGACTAGACTCCCGGTAGGCGCTAACGATCTCGTCCTCACAGCCGACTCAACCGCAACTAACGGCGTAGACTGGGCCGCAGTAAGCGTAGCCGACGGCACGATAACTAATGCAAAGATGGCTGACATGGCTGCTAATACAGTAAAGGTCAGAGATGCAGCTTCAAGTGGCGTACCGTCTGACAAGACCGTAGCAGATACTCAGATACTCATAGGTGACGGCACTGGGTTCACCGCTGCTGCTCTCAGTGGCGATGCAACCATGACTAATGCGGGTGTGGTTGCTATAGGCACTGGAGTCATAGTCGATGCTGATATCAATGGAAGCGCCGCCATAGACGCAACCAAGATAGCTAATGGTACAGTAACTAGCACGGAGTTCCAGTACATCAATACTCTATCGTCTAATGCTCAGACGCAGATAGATGCCAAAGGTGTGGGTGATGCTGTAAAGGCCGATGACGCATCGTGGACAGGCTCGCAGAGAGCTACAGCAGTGACAGATAACGATATGTCCTACGACATGAATGGTGGCCAGAACTTCATCAGCACGCCTTCCGGCAACGCGACTCTCACCTTCACTAACATTGCGAATGGCCAGAGTGGATTCTTAAAGCTGATCAACTCAGGCGGTCATACCATTGCACTCCACGCCAATTCCAAGGCCGACGCAAACCTAGCAACCACAGTCTCAACAGCAGGAACTTACTTGCTGAGTTACTTCAGCGATGGTACTGATGTCTGGCTGACCAACTCAGCGATATATGCGTAATGGCAATTTTTCCTGGATCAGCGATACCTAGCGCAGCAGAAGACTATACGATAGACCAGTCGTTGCGGTCCGAAAGTGGCACGGCATATCTAACGCGCACACCTGGTTCGGCAGGAGACACAAAAACATGGACTATGGCTTGGTGGGTAAAAGGCGTGACTGGGAATATGTTGGGAGCAGGTTCAAGCGGAAACCCACGAGCAGGTTTAGGCCATAATGCGTCAGGTAATGTGGTTTGGTCTGTCGGTGGTTTGGGGA
>Ga0114899_1000609_pt1 | contig 24633 bp, 29 predicted proteins | sample MalvireepMed_215_FD_83497 | JGI IMG/M metagenome (GOLD analysis project Ga0114899, IMG submission 83497) | Marine viral communities from the Global Malaspina Expedition - Malaspina viral metaG DeepMed_215 | ecosystem: Environmental > Aquatic > Marine > Oceanic | place: Mediterranean Sea...
AAGACTTAACACCAAAGAATCCTTTAATGACACAGGCTTATGGCAGCTAGCATTACTAGTGCGGAGTTTACGGACGACACGCGACTGTTCTACAGTAGGCAATCCGCGAACACATGGAGACTTGGGCTACGTTGCCCATCGGCAGGGGCCAGTGCAGAAGGTGCTGTTTTAAAATGCACACACGTTGCGGATATAACATCAGTTGATGGAGTTTCTGTTGACCAAGCCGGGGACGCCGAAGATCAAACTTTGATAGGTGCTAAAGATTTAAGCACGGATGCTGGCACAAGAGAAGCGCTTATCATTCTCGCGGAGAAGATAAATTTTTTAACCTTCAGACTAGAACAAGCTGGCATAATGTCCAGCAGTTAAGGAGAATATAAGATATGCCTCATGCATGGTATCACACTAAGGACGACCTAGAAACCTCACCTTTTCAAGCGGGGTTGGGCAAACTGTTTGAAACGGGGCTTGCTACGCTAGCGGCAAAAGCCCTGCAGGATGACATACCAAGCGCAGGTGAAGTTACTGGTGATGCTTATGAGTTGGCAAAAAGGTATACACCGGAGTTTGGAGTTCTTAGTCGCGAAGAAGCTGTTAAAGATGCTCAAGCACTTATAGATCGTCGAAAGCAGTTTGATCCGCAATTTGCAGACCAAGACCTTGCTATGGCGGATTACTACTCTCCGCTGTATCAGTTATTAAATGACCTTAATCGACATAGAAGTAGATACACGGGTCTGGCAAGTGAGGTAGACATGGCCAGAGGGCCGGGAGGTGAACTTTCGCGTGAGATACAAAGTCAATTACGAGAAGCTGATCCTGAGTTCTATGATATGCGCGCCCAGACGGGCGCAGGGTATGATGATTTGCTGCGTAGTTATGCAGATCCAGAAACAATAACGTATGATAGGCGTGGCAGACCTATGGATACCGGTCGCTTTACTGGTGCGCTTTCTGAAGGTGAACGTGCTGAAATCGAACGAGCTCTTGCGCGACAAGGCGTTCAAACTGGTGCGCTTACCGGCCCACGATCTATGTCTAACGTTGTTGCTGGCGCTATGAAGTTTGGCCAAGGTGTTCAAAATCGCAGAGATGCTTTTAGTCGCGCACTTGCATCAGCTACTGGTTTCCTTCCAGCATCTCGTAGCGGATTTGATCCACTGAAGACAATGTTTGGTCGTCCGTCAACGACGTTTCCTACACAATTTAGCCAGCCACAGGCTACCGGCCAAGGTACTCAGGGTTCCGACGTCTTTCGTACTGCTGCAGGTGTTGGTCAGACTGTGGCTGGCTTACAATCTGGTCAAGATTTATTAGGTGACATAGGAAGGGCTAAAAATTTGTTTGGTTGGGGGCCGCAGAACGACCCGTGGAGCAGACCAAATCCGCGACCATAAACAACGTCATGGCTACAGAAGAAGAAGAGAGAAGACGTAGGTTAGAAGAGCAAGCTGCATTAGCTGGCTTGACTCCTGCGTATATGGAAATGCTGGAGAATCAGCTAGCGCGGCAACGTGGTGAAGGTGGTCTTGATATAACACCGCCACTGACAAAATACGCACCGCTCTCTGGGGATAGACGTTCTGAGCGTACTGGTCTTATGCGGCCTGTTGGTAACATCTTGGATAGGTTGCTTCGTCCCGGTTGGCAAGCTGAGATGAATAGACGGCAGCGCCGTCTAAAAAGTCAACGTCAAGCGTACGCAGAACAGCGGCCAATGCAAGCGGCGCAGCAAAGTGCGTTGCTTACTGATTCGCAGTTGGAGGTGTTGAAGCAGAAGGCTTTGGATGGTGACGTGAAAGCACAGCAACTTCTGCAAACTTATGTAAGATCGCTTAATCCTCCGCGCACTTCAACTGGTGGAGATTATGGGCTTTATAGACAACTTGCCCAAGAAGGTGGTGTAGCTGGTATAGATTCTGGGGGTGTGGCCGAACGAATAGACGGAGCGCCGGGGGGTGTGGACGAAGCGGATGCTGTAGTAGAGGAACCTCTAACGCAGGGTCTCTCAGCTAGAAGAGGTGGTAGAGAACGTCTTCTAGCACAATTACGCCCCCGCCAGCTCGCCGCTGCTGAAAGAGATCTTGCACGTTTAAATAAAGAAATAAGTGATGGCGGTAGTTCTGGTTTAAATCCTAGAGAACGTTTTAGGGCTTTTAGTGATGAAGAGCTTTTAGCAAAACAGGCAGAACGTACAAAAGTAAAAAACAACATACGCTCTCTTGAACAAGAAATTGCAAGGGATCAGAGTAGACCTTCCGCCGGTGCAGGTGGCCCCGGTCAAACAGGTGCAGCTATAACCCAATGACCGAGGAAGAACGCCGTCGTCGTTTGATAGCGATGGGGTTAGACCCTACGCAGTATCGCTACGTAACAAACGAAGAAAAAGCCTACGAAGAAACTACTCGTCTTGGCGCTCTTGGTACTGGATTAAAGCAGACGATAGGGCCAACAATCGGTGGTTTAGGTTTAGCTGCTACTGGTGCAGCTATCGGAGCGCCATTGGGGCCGTTGGGAATAGCCGGGGGTGGCTTGATCGGAGGCTTAATTGGTGGTTTCGGTGGGGGTGCTGCACAGACCGCCATAGAAGATGCAGCCTTAGATGATGCAGAAGAGCAGGCGCTCGCCCTTAAGCGTCAGGTTGCGCTAGAGAAGTATCCTTGGACAACTCTTGGCGGTCAGTTCTTACCCTCTTTAGTAGCCTTCCGCCCTTCTTACAAAACTATAACCAGTCTTCCCGGCGCAATCGCAAACGCTCCTTTGCGTACACAGACTGCTATGCAGAAGTACGCGCTTGCTAACGTAAGCATAGGTGGTGGTGTTGAAGCTGGTATAGAAGCAGGAGCGCAAGCACTTCGCGGTGAGGAGATGGATTGGGGCCGTGTTGCAGCTACAGGTTTACTGGGTGGCTTGCTTACTGAGCCGACAAGAGCTTTTGGTAGGGTAGGTGCAACAGTAGCTCGCAGGGGTGAGACTTCTACACAGTTCCTAGAGCGCACAGGGATGAAGCGCCCACTTACGGAAGCTGAGGCGGCAGAACTTAATCCAATCAGAACAGAGAAGCATCAGAGAGATTTCCTTGCGGATGATGTTAGGCGAGAAGCTGAAGCTGATGCGAAGAAAGCTGTAGAAGAAGAGCGGCGCACGGAGCTTTCACCCAAAGAAGAGGGTGATGCACTTACGGCTGCTAGTCGTGAAGTAGAAGCGGCTGATACGGCTAGGATGAAAGCGCACGGCGCGTGGGTAAAAGCGCAGGATGATCTCAGTAAGTTGCCTAAAGATCTTGCTGATACACCATTTTCTGCTAGGGCGAATAGGGCTGTAAAGGATGCGGAAGCTGCTAAGACTGCTGCTGAACAAAGAGTTATAGAAGCAAAACAAGCGCGTGTTCGCATACACGAAGAACTTGCTGCGGATGAAGCACGGGCGGCAGGTTTGCATGATAGACTATCAAAGCGCAAGGAAGCTGTGGACGGCACTCCTGCCAAACCTGCGCCAGACAACCTTCTAAAGATCGCCAAAGGTCTTGCAGCAAAACAAGGTGGTACATGGCAAGAGAAGGTTAGGGATGTTGTTTACAAGGAAGACGGTAAGCTAAAGAAAGCTCGTGGTAAGTATGATCCGCAGATGCACGACATACAACTGTCCAGCCTAGCTAAAGACGATACACCTTGGCACGAATACCTGCATAACTTGTGGCAGGTGTTGAAGCGCACAGGGATTAGGAGCCATAAGAACCTTCTTAACTTCTTTGAGAACGATCTGTATGCTGACAATGTAACACGTAGCAAGCTGAAGACTCCAGAAGAACGTAAGCTGTGGTCGGAAGAACAGCTTGTTGAGCGTGGTGGCTATGCCCTTAAAGAGCGTATAGAGAATCCGCCAAAGGGGTGGACTGAGAAGTTGCAGCGTTGGTTTGATGATTACAAACTGGAGAAGGAGGCACGTAAAGGTTTTCGTGTTAAGAAGGGTGAGCCATCTGAAGAACATTTGCAACGGCTCGCTGACTGGCTAGCAATGCGCGGCGAACGTGCGCCAGCTTTGCAGCCCAAGCAGCTTGATGTGTTCTTGGATCAGCTAACTGTTAAATCTCCGTTTGATGATTTTGGGCCGATTGAAGGAGGTGTTAGGTATGCTAAGGATGTTCAGCAGCCAGTAGAGGGGCCGCTGCAAATGTTCTCGCGAGTTGGCAGAGCTATAAGAAAGCGCATTGAAGACTTTGGCAGCGAAGGTAAAATAGACAAGAGCCATGTGTTAGGTATATTTACCAAGGCACAAAAGAATCTTGGGCCAGAAGATGTTAAGTGGAACTCTGTGCTACGTGAGTGGATTGATGAGCAACCTCAAGAGATAGATATTGCACAGTTAAAGGACGCCATAAATGCTAATGAGTATCGTGTTAGTGTTAGCGAGTTTCCTGTGGCTCGTGGCACGGTTGGGTTAGAAGACTTAGACATAGAGCCGACTAATATAACAGTTAACGATGTTCAGAAAAAAGGATTTAATGTATATGACAAAGGGAAAGGCGGTAATTATTTTGATTTAGGGATTAACGAAGTGGAAATGCGTAGCAAGTATTTACGTACTAACGCTGACCAGAGTATGATTGAGTTTGAGGAGTGGCAAGCGTACGATGCCCACCAAGATGCTGTAGAAAACCTGAGTAACATGCTGCTTGGCGAAAAAACGCCGGTAGATGTTAGATTTGGTGACGAAGTTTCTATCCCTGCGAACAGAAAGATTACCAAGACTCTTTTGAGGAGTATGGTTAGAGCGTACCATGAAGATCGTTGGAAAGGCGGTGCAAAGACGGTTAGTGCCGCCGAAAAACGCGCCGCTCCGCTAGCAGAAAAAATACGTAACATACTAGAAGCAACAACAGGTGGGCGTGGTATGTTTCGGGCGGTGCAGAGTCAGTTTCGTAGAGTAGGGGATCAGTCAATAGAAGGACACTTACGAGGTGAACGTGGTGATGCGTGGGGCTATCATCACATCACTAAACGTCCTTGGTTAAACAAAGATGATGCTATAGAATTTGCAAGAAAGATACTAGAAGATAAAGGGCTTGGTGCAGCGCACGAAGGCATAGCCATGATTAAGGGCGAGAACTACAAAACTCGCGCTCTTGTAATGCCAGAAACAGAAGGACAGGCCGCATTCCTTGACGAGTGGCACGCTGAACTTGGTGCTGGTAGGAATGCGCTAGGTTGGACACGTTCCAACAGGCAGTATCTAAACTCCGATGGCTCTGCGTCGAAGCATATCATAGAAGTACAATCACCCTTACACCAGAAAGCTGCGGCTGAACGCGCCGAGCTGATTAGGCAAGGTTTTAAAGTTACGGATGAGCTTGGTTATGGTGATAAGAGTTTGGAAAGTGTACAAAGTTTTGACATAGATCATGTGATCTATGACGAAATCGGTACATCAGGTGAATCTACGTTTGGGCCATTTAAAGCAACTGTTGGGCGAGTACCTGATATAGAAGAAGCTCGTGCTTCTGGTTTTATGCTTGACTATCTTCTGCCAGATCAAGTGGCAGCAAAACGTCGCCCCGGCCCCGGCACAACTGATCGCTGGGAACAGCTCCATAAGAAGCTATCCAAAGATCCAGAGTTTACGTTTGCTGGTTACAAGTATAAGTATGATGCAAAGAGAAGAGTTTTAAAAGGTGAACCATATACACAGACGTTTACAAATAAAGATTTGCGTGTGGTACAGAATGATCCAGTTCTGCTTTCATGGCAAACTGAACCAACTCCGCTGGTTGTTAAAATAGTTACGCCTACCAACTTAACTGTAGCAACATTTTCATCTACAGTAGATAAAGCAGCTTTATCTAAGGCACTTCGTGAAGGTACAATAGAAGATTTACCTTTGGAGCATTTACCACAAACAGATAATGTTTTAATGCACTCTAACGACGCTGCTGGTAGTTATAGCGTTCAAGGTGCTGATAATGTAGGGTCAGGGTTACTTCTTCATAAAACCATTGACGAGAGTGGAAATCTTAATAGCTTAAAGATTACTGTAGAGCCACACATAAAAGCTGGTGAAGATGCTGTACCAATGGTTCCGTTTAGAGGGCATAAGTGGGTTGATGCTGTTGCGCGAGATAATGTATTATCTGCTGTACGTGATGGGGATGAGAGTGTTACATGGCCAGCTACGATAGAAGAGATTAACGCTACGGAGGGTTGGGGTGATGGTTTTCATAAAGGGCCAGAAGGTGAAATATCAACTGTTTACAATCTTTATGTGCATGGAGAACTTACATCACCAGATGGTCTGGAGACACATTTCTTTAGAGGTTCACCGCAAGAAGGTGGAGGTAAGAAAAGTCTTCTTGATGCAGCGTATGAAAAACTAGAAAAAGACTTTAGTCACAAAGGCGCAGAGAAGTGGGTAGCGGATGAGTTGGCGTATCAAGAGTTTGAGGGTGTTGTACAAAGCGCAAAGCCTGACGATGTTGAGCTTCTTGCTGCACGAGGAGACTTAAAAACCATCAAAGTCCACAGGTTTAAGATACCGACTGCGATGCGTGATATGCTGTTGCGTGAGGGCGGTATTGAAAGTCCGCGCTATCAGCCTGTTAAAGCTGAGGAGATAGACGCTGCTGTTAAGTTAATCTCCATGTACGATCCCTCGCTCAAAGGTAAGTACAGCAAGCGTGTGCGTGGTAAGATGCTTGAGCGTATAAAGGCTGGCACATTTAGCATAGCAAGAGGTCAGCAGATACTAGCGCGGTTTGCAAGTAGGCCGTTCCCGGAAAGCATGAGCGGGGAGGAGATAGCACAGGTTGTTAACTCGCTGGAGATGTATCATGGTACAGGGGATATAAATGCAAAACAAATTTTAGACGAAGGTTTTGATCTACAATTAACATCTGATAGAAATGATGAAGGGCCGGGAATTTATATGACGGTTAGTGAAGGGCTTGCAAAAACTTATGGAACTACTGCTATACCTATAAGAACAAACTTTAAAAAGTTGTTAGATTTAGAACGTGTCTTAACGCCTGCAGAACGTAAAGCGTTTGATGATGCAGCAATAACTGCATCAGAACAACTTCAGAAAGAACCATTTCCCTCAGAGTATGACGTTGGTGAAACGACGGCTGAGGTCTTATCTAGAGAGCCTTCTAATCGTGTAAAAGATCTGTTAAAGGTTATGAGAAACAGTGTGGAAGGGGAGCCACGGGGCGGTGCATACATCGACCGTAATAGGATATTAAGAAGAATGGGTTATGATGGTATTACTAAACATTTCCAGACTTATCGTTCTATGCTAAGTCCTATTCCACGAGTGGATATGCCTGACCAACGGGGGGTTGTCGCCTTCCGCGAGCCGTTCCAGAAAGCCACCGATCAACTGCATGAATATTACGGTGGTGAGCGGTTGCAGAAAGTTGACACTCATCTTGAAGACATGAATGAGTATCAGCTATCGTCTGCTACGGATCATCTCTCCAGTAATCCTGCTGCTAAGATGCTGCCTTTCCTTGATAGCGTAGTTACTCGCATACGTGACAGGGGCAGCACTTCCATCGAGCGCAAGCATTCTGAGGATGTGGCCAATGCGTTAGATGCAACTGCGCGGGATGCGCGGGAGCTTAGGGGCGAGTTCATAGAACACTTCTTACTCACTTCAAAAAGGGATGTTAGTCTGTCAAAGATGGATGCGGCCCATGTTATGCGCTACATGGCGTTCAGACGGCGCGGTCGTATGGATGAGATTCCCGCTGATACGATGGCGCGGTACAACGAACCTGACAGTCCTGTTAAGCATTACGTAGATTACTTCAGTGAGATGTACACGCGAGCGCGTGATAAGCAGATTGGGGAAGGTATGGAAGTTTGGCATCCAAGGAAGGGCATATTGACAGAAGCTGGTCAAGACCCCCACTATGTACCAGAAGTAGTCAATCAAGATAAGTGGCGTGAGCTAGCGGGTAAGGAAGGCGCTCCTGCACGTGAACGAGCTAAAAAAGAGCTTGTTGATTGGTGGGAAGAGAGGATGAAAGACCCTGACATCACTCGCGCTGAGATTGAGTCTTTCGCAGATCAGTACATAGCTAAGCTGACAGGTAATTCTGAACATCTTGGCTCTACACACTTCGGTGCGCTACGTAAGGCCGAGAGCGTAGGCTTGCCGCTTACGTTAGATGAGAATGGTAACTTCACGTGGATAGAGAACAGTGCAGCTAACGCCTACACACGCTACATGAACAGGTTCTCTCGCGACTTCTCGTTCTTTAAGAATGTTGAGAACAAAGTGCTTATACGACAAATACTTGGCATAGCCAAGCAGGATGGTGTGCATGAGGCGGCGCTGCCGCAGGGCCACAATCCTTTCCACGTAAGGACTGAAGTAAAACCGCATCCACTTAATCCTGACGGCGAGCCGGTGAGGATGAACATAGCGAGAACCACCGACGAACACGTAAACGATTTCATAAAAGGCTATCTCGGCTACTACGAAGGTAGTGAGTTATTCGGGCGCACAGCTAACAGGTTTGTTGTTAGTCATTGGCTAGGTATAATGTCTGGCGTACGTGATGCGTTCTCGTCGTACGTGTTTGCGCTACCGCACTTGCGCGGTAGAGATATGCCGTTGTTGCTTACGTCAATCAAAGACATCAAGCGTAGCTGGGATCAGAGTTTCTTGACTGGTGTAAATGCTAGGAAAATCAATCGAATTGACTTTGCCACGGAAACACACAACAAACTTGCTGACGTTGTTAACAAGTGGACTGATATTGTTTCACGTGCAGGTGGCCGCACATTGCTAGAGCAATCTACACGTGCGCTACAGTTCGGCCTTGGACGTGCCGCTGTGATGCAGCAGATGGGTCTAGCTAAAGGCACAAGCATAACTGCTGATCGTACGCTAAGACGCTTGAGTGAGATGTCAGGTGTTGACGCTAACTTGCTACGCCGCCATGCTAACAAGGCGGATAAGATGGATGCGTCACCAGAAGGCACACCACTTAAAGATCGTAAGGAAGCTGTACCAGAGGAACTTCTTATTCGTGAAGGTGATCGTGTTGAACTAAAGCCAGAGGTAGTTGACGCTATGCTGGATCGCATGGCAGCGTCATGGGTTGAAATGAACCAAGGCACGTACGATGTACGCGGTGTACCGCTCTGGACATTACATGGGCCGATGTCGCTGTTTACATCACTTGCGCGGTGGAACGTAGAGAAGTTCAATATGATGAAGACGGAGATAGTTCGTCCTATGATAGATGAAGGTGACTACCGCCCACTGATAAAATCTACACTCGGCGCTTTGTTCACAGGCACGTTGCTTATCGAGATTTCGGAGTTCATCAATAACAAGTTCCGCGCTGATCCTACGATGTTAGAGAGTGTTAGGGAAGAAGACCCAGAAGAGGTTGCGTACGCTGTGGCTGACGCACTTAACTACGCTGGTTACTTTGGTCTTGCATCTGCGCTGATGAATGACATAGGCATATCTGTTGCTCGCGGACAACGACCGGGAACTGGTGGCATAGTGTTTCCTGCTTATGACTTCATAAGTGAGGCGCTAGTAGAGCCAATGTTTGTTGATCTGCCAAACGCAGTCAGCGAGGGCGCACCGTTCATGCCTACGTTCGTAGCGGCTTTTCATGACGTTCTGAAGAACACGATGCAGACGTACAGGATAGCAGCGCAATGGACACTTGATAGCGAAGAGACTTCAAAGAAAAACATACGCCGTGACTTACGTATCTTCCGTAGGTTTGAAGGTGTTCGTGGAGCGCCGCCCACGGCAGGTATGGGGAATCTTTATCTGCGCCCAGCTACGCGAGAGTTCAAAGAAGCTGAGACTGTAGGGGAAAGCGTAGGGCGTCTACCGGCTGCATTTGAAGAGCAGCGTGTGCGAGCAAAGGGCCGAGGTGACAAGCTGAAGTCGTATGCGTCAGGTCTGTATACGATACCTGACAAGACTGTACCTTCAATCTCTACGCCAGAAGGTGTTGAGGAGTTCCTGCGCTACAGAGACTACATCATGCGCCAGCGCGGTGGTGGTACGTGGCAGCGCATCTTCAACGATTGGGCGCGTAACAAGCAACTTACAGCCACGAAGAAGGTGCTTGTCAAGAGTTACGTGCAACACTTGGTCGAGCGCGGTGCTAGGTAGACTCTGCCCATTTCACCATCATAGCGAGATCTAGTATGTTCGTCTGTGCATCGGCATCGCCGCCTTGTGCATCAGAACCTACTAGTAACCCACGCCCAGCTAACGGCGCATCATAAACGTCTAGCACAGCGAAGTAATCATGCTTCTTGCCATCTATTAGTCCGCTGTCGTCTACGTATAGTACGTCAGAGTTGTCCAGACGAAAGGCCATTGTGAACATATCGCAGCCTATGTGACGCTGAATATCCATGTAGTCTTTAATGAAGACTTGGGATATTAGCTTTGTTGTAGGGTCTACGAGATATGCTCGTCTACCGCGTTCCTCCGTATTCATAGTCCTTTGTGATATTACCATATCCTCCACCACTTTGCTAACGGCAAGCAGTCTTCTGGGTTCTTAGTTGCACGTTCACGCGCATCTTTAAGCTGACTTTCAGTAAACATATACGGTACGGGGCTACCTATGCCACCTTGAAGGTACGTGTATATGTACTCCTTGTTAGCCATCATGTGTTTGTTCTTATTAACGACGACAAATAGCCGTCCCAGTTTTACTTTTTTATCTGTCTTCATATCTGTTTTCCCACGCTTCTTCGTGTGCGCGTTCTTCGGTAGCAGCAAAAGCTCGCTCACGTCCGCGCTTTGTGTCTTCTTCAGACGGTATGACTGTATCACCATTTTCATTTTCGTATGCTATTTCATCGTCTATCACGCTCACCTCTGTGTGAGCGCCCTCATCAGTACCCGGCTCACCTATAATTTTACAGTCGTAAGTTACGGTACTGTCTTCTGTATAATAGACATCGGAGAATACTTCCTCGCTATTATCTAGTGGTATTGTTACTTCAAACGTGTCTTTTCTGTACATAGTGCTTATAGGTAACTGAAGGCATCCGCAGGTTTGTCTACGAGTGCCATGTATCCACCTGCGCTTCGCTTAATCTGGTCTGTTGCAAGTAGGAAAGCTAGACATTGTTCAAGCTCATCTTTTGCGAGGTCATCGCAGAACGTGAGCAATAGTTTCTTGTATGTTACGACTGTTCCCTCGCCTATGATATGCTGTAGCAAACGTCGTTGGATCTCAGCGAGTACGTTGCGTCCAGCAGTAACATAGGCTTCGTGCATCCGCGCTTCCGTATGTGCAAGGAACCTCATGGCTCGCTCGACGGTGGCCTTCTCGATAACCATACTGTCCGTAGTGTCGGCGAAGTGCATTATCATAGACAGCTTCAGCAGGTGTACGTTCTTCCTACCGTAGTAAGTCTCTAGTCTGTAGTCTTTGTTGACAACTTCCTGCGTTAGCTGGCCGCTCTCGTAAATTTCCTTGTGGTATTCTTCCGCCTCTTTCGTAAACATCACCGGCCCAGCTATGTCGCACAATCTTTTTAGATGCTTCACAAGATCTTTCTTCAGCGCTTTCTGCTCATCATCTATGCCGGGGAACTGCCGTAAGAAGCGAGGGCCGTCACCGTAGATCATAATGACACGCGACGTGAATCCTTGTGATATGATCTTATCGCTAAACGCCGTGCGTATGAAAGCTGGTGTTGCGCCGCCCAGTATGTTAACGCACACGTTCTTGATAACATCTGTGCCGTGGTGCTTTGTCTTGTACGTGTAGTCACGGCTATCGTAAAACTGGTTCAGCATATTGACAATGTTATCCGTGTTCTTACGTAGGAGAACGCCTAGCTCTTCTATCATAAAGCCGACAGAGAAATGCGAAGAGCGGATCTTTTTGTTATCGCCGTTATTATAGAAGAAGTCTCGCGCACACTCTTCTACGATGAATCGCACAAGACCCTCCTGCGTTATCGTATCCGCGCTGATGGGGTAGAATGGCTTGATCTCAACCTCGTTCGATTTCTTCTTTGGCACACGCTTGATTAGTGACGGGTGCTTAACGAACTCGCTCACCTGCGCTATGACACGCGACTTACCCGCTGCGGGTGGGCCGACAAGCAGCGCGAATAGGTTAGGGTATAACGTAAACGTGTCAGGATATAACCAAACGCGGCGTTGTAATGCTGTCGCTATCATGCTGTAAAACCCCCAGTCTATGAACAGGTTGGGTGACTCTAAATCTTTTAAGTATCCTCGCCATTTTTCTATGTTTATCATCGTTCATGCGTCCGTCATCTCTCCCCAGTTTGGCCCTATCGTAGCTTCGGATCGCATCTGAAAAGGCTCGCCGTGCGGGGAAAGCATCTCTCGGTTGAGTGCATCACAGGCTATAGACGCAACCTCCTTAGCATAGCTTGAATCACATTGAAGTAGAACGCTGTCGTGATTGTTTTGCAAGACATCCGCTCTTAACTCTCGGATGCGTGGGTTGTTGTATAGGTCTGTGAATGCGAGATTAGTGATGCAGCCTACCGTAGACTGCGGCACAAATGCGAACGCTTCTTTGTACATGGACGGCTCGATGGTTTGTGTAAACATACGCGGGTATCCAAACAGGTTGCGTAACATACGTGTGCGCTTGAGTTCTTCTATGGTATCGTTGTGCCACTTACGTATTTCGGGGAACAACGTATGGTAGGTTTCTAGAAAGTATGCGGCTTGCTTGTGCGCTAGGTTAACTGCGCCCTGAGACTTCTGCAAGACGTTGACGCGGAACGTCGGCGCTTTCATGCCGTAGTTGCTAGCGTGGCATATCATCTTCGCCATGAAGTAGTAACGCTTGTCTGCGCTCCAGTCGTCGCTGCTAGAGATGAGTTTGTTTAGCTCATGCCAGCGCGGCATTTTAACTAGCTCCTGCACGGGTGCTTCTGCATACGGCTTCATGTCCTCGCCCATCTCAGAAGACCAGACATCCTCAAACAAACGCAAGGCAACGTACACGTGAGACTTCACGCCATTGTCGAATAGTCTGCGGAAGTTGCCTGTAGTACAGAGGTAGCTTACGACAAGCGCCTCTGCGCCAGATTGGTCAGCTTGCACGAACACGTTACCGGGGTCAGCTACGAACAGCTTGCGTAGTTTCTTGGGGAAATTCTGTACGTTAGTACCCCACTTGTTCAGCAAGCGCCGGGAGGCTAGGCGGTAGGAGGTTGTACCGGCTAGGTTGTAAGACGTTGTAATGCGCTTGTGATCCTGTGGCTCCCATGCCGGGAACTTTAGCTGGCCGCTTTCTTTTGCAGTTGCGCGGTAGCGTAGTATGATGCTGATGATAGGATTCTCAGGATGCTTGAGCCGTAGCTGCAACAGAACCTTCTCACTAGTGATGTCTCTGTCGGGGCGCTGGTAGCCTAAGCGTCCGTACAGGTAATTCGCAACCTGCTTCGGGCTATTAGGATTAAGCTCGCCGCCCGTCAGCAGACGCATGAAGCGTAGCAGTTCATTCTGGTAGCGGTCGTTGTGCGCTACGATGTCATGCAGCTTGTCGTCATCGTAGCGTATGCCTTGCATCATGGCAGTTAGATACGGCACAACGCTTGCGTTAACTTGACAGATGCTATCCGCTGCCTTAAAGTTCTTGGCAGTCTCATCTATCTGCGGCTTGAGCAACGCTAGACTGATGACATCCTTTGAGTTGTACTCAAAAAGTTGCTGCTGCTGGCTAGCGTTCTTAGGCTCAAACACACCCTCGTTCTTGTGATACGGCTGGTCTGTGTACAGGGCTAGACAATGGCCGAGCGACTTCTCAACTTCCGGAAAGAGCCGGTGATGTGCTAGCATGGTATCGTACACGCTGGGCGGTGGAGGTATGTTGTACTTGTACGCTAGCACGAAAAGGTCGAACAGGGCGTTGTGTATGACTACGGTGTTGTCGCGGAGCGCTACAGCTAGAGCGCGTAGCACACGTGGCGTGTCCTCGTAGTAGTACCCTGCCATTGATGACGTTACCATAGGCACACACCACGCACGTTCAGCGTCAAACGAGAAACCAAAGCAGGTCATCTCTAGGTTACGATTAGTCTCTATGTCGAAGTAAAGCGTTTTGTCTTTGTTGTGTGTGAGCAGTTTGATTACTTCATCGGCGCGGGGCCACAGTAGATGCTCGGCAACAGTTATAACGGGCGGCACTTTGAGATACGCTACGGCTTTCTTGACATCCCGCCCAAGCCAGAACTTGCGATTGGGCCGCCGTGTCTTGCCGTGCCATCCTTTATCATCGCCGCCCTTCCCGTATGCTGGGTCGTTCGGATTGAAGTATGCCATGCGGTCAACGGCTTCCTGCGGTTCGTACGTTGCTATGTACGTGATGCCGTCTTCTATGAATGGGCAGCCACGCTGCTCGTCTATCGTAACGCCGCGCTTGTACATATCTAGGGCATCCTGTCCCAGCAGAAGAACAACCTTCGTACCTTCACGTATGTTAACTTCGCCCTTATCAAGCGCATCGGCAAGCACGATGTCAACAGCTTGCCGAGGTATGGGCATGAGTGCGTTGTAGAACGTCTGCCCAGCGTAGCCACTAAGTAGCTGTGCGCGATCAAAGCGCGAGGGCTTACCTAGCACAACAGTCATACCTTTGTACGGTAACTGTGCTAGCGTATGTCGTACTGTTGCTGGCATCTACTTAAAATAAAAGTGCTAGGCTAGTCGCGTACAACCAATAGCACAAAAAACCGCAAACCAATAAACAGTTTACCTAGCCTAGCAAAAACTCTAACACACAGGCGTTCAAATGCAGGTTGAAGGCTTACCTAAGCAGCTTCTCTACGTTACACGGCCAAGGCATGAAACAACCCGGTTGCATCTTAATAGCAATCCTATACCTGTGTGTTAGATAAATTCAAAACAGGACGTAGTGGCGATCAATGAGGAGTGAATACCAAAGAACTCCCGTAGCATCTTAATAGCCAACGTGTACCACTACGCCCGTCGAACATTTTAGTAACCTCCCGGCTCTAGCGTATGTTCTTGGCTTAACCGCAACACCCGCTTCAAACGGTAGTTATTGTTCATAACAGGGTCGCCGTTACTGTCAAGGACGGGCGAGCCATCCTCTGTCTTTTGTGCTTGCTGCTCAGTCTCTATTGTAACATCAGCAGCTAGGCCAGCGTACTGGTCTACGTTAGGGTCTTCGTCGTCGAACTCTGGTGGGAGTTCTAACGCTCTGTGCAAACCCTTGATGCGACGCATTGTAATCTCAGCAGCTTTTTCGCTGAACGATAGATAGTCACGGAATTGCAAACCTGCAATACGCACAACTTTACCATCGTCATCTTCGATTGCCTCAGGAGCTACTAACTCCCATTGCATCACTACCATAGGCGCACCGGCCTTGCTTGTCGTAAACTTGGCATTGAGTATCCTTGCCGTGTACGTGTCCTTCTTCAGATAAGGTCTTACGTTATCTGCGATCTCATCTAAGTTGATGATTGCCATATTATGTTTATGTTTATGTTAGGGAGTGTCTTGCTTGGATTCCTCTGGAGCCGCACTCCTATTGCTATCAGAAGAAACGCGTTGGCCTAGTAAGTACACTAACTTGTCGTTAGTTACAACATGAAACAACATTGCTGCATCGGAGTAGCTAACTTTTAACTCCTTTGCTATGATCTTAACCTGTCCGTCAGCAGCTTTTGCTAGCGAGACAGTCATGTCTGAATACTCTTCTTGTTCTTTAGTCATTTTATTATCGCTCATGTAAGTAGTCTATCAATTCATCGACTGTCAGTATGTTAGCGTTTGCTGATGCTTGCTTCAGCTTCATGAGTTTAGCTTGCATACTTTCTTGGTATCCGCTATGCGGAGTCTTGAACTTCTTCAACATTTTGTCGATCAGTTCGTTAATGTATAGTCCGTCTGCTGGCCATTTCATTTGTCGTAGTATGTTTTTGCTGTCTCTATGACTGCGTTAACGTCGTTGTCTATGTATGCTTCGGGGAACATACCCATCGGAGTCTTAGCGGAGGTGATGCCGTCGCTGTTAGTCTGGAAGACGTAGCGTGTGTTGCCCTCTTTGTCGCGCTTAACTTCTGTGAACAGTACCATAAGGAACTCTTTCTCTATGCTACCGGCGTGTTGCTTACCTTGCACCTTAATGCGGCGCACGTTGAACGTGTTGCCGCTGGGCTGCACTAGCTCCACTATCTCATCAACTGCGGTGAATATCACAACAGCGTGATCGTTCTTAACCTTGTCTAGCATAGTACGAATCTCACGGTTGTAGTAGTTCCATATATCAAAGCCTTTGAAAGACCTGTCTGCTAGCGTATGGAGTATTTCAACATACTTCGTGAACGACTCGATGACTATGACCTCGCAGCTTTCGTCTGCAAGGGCATCTTTTAACGCAGCGTCAAACTCGGTAGTGTTTGAGCAGGGCGCTGTGTACGGGAACTTCTTGGGAAAGGGCATACCCTTACGCTCAAGATCTATTATGTATGTTTTATCTGGCGGCAGGTTGCGCAGCGACGTGGACTTACCAGTGCCGCTACCACCTACGATACCTATTATTGCTTTGCTCATTGTGCTTGTTTTTCTATTGTAGCTTTTAGTTGTAGTATGAGAGCGTTTTGCTCCTGTATTTTGTACTCAAGCACTACTAGGTAGTGCCAAAGGTCTATCACTTCTTCCTTCGCGGATTTGCTTAGTTGCTTTGTATCCATACACCACATACCTTTCGTACCGTCAGGGTTATGTTCTCGTATGCCAGCATTAAACTTGCGCGGCGCTTTGCGTTTAAATTCTGCTAACGCTCTGTCCCGTATTTCTGCGTCAGTCATCATATCTGGAACATCAAAGGGTCGTAGGTGTTTGTTGTAGAGAAGAGCGAGCTTATGATAGTCTCACGGTCATCCGCACGGGGTGTGGTGCAGACAGGCGAGAAGTTACACTCACCGAACTTCGTCTGACAGCAAGTGAAGTTAGGCAAGAAGACTTCTTCTGCGCTAGCGCCCTCGTTTAGCACACGGCGCAATCCGCCCATAAAGAACTGCGCTGTCTCTCGCAGATGATTCTCGAACTCTGTTAGAACGTGCTGCGGGAATGTGATAATCGTCGAGCGTTGAAACTTGTTCTTGCCTGAGCGTGAGAGAAAGATGCCGTTGATAACTACACCCCTGTCCTCGTCAGGGAACAGATGCTTGTGTATCATAGTGTACATCATCATCTGCGGAGAGTTTTGGTAGCCTTCAAGATACTTCTCAACCTGCATGAGTGCGGTAGTCTTGTGGTCTACTAGCACAGGGATGCCGTTGAAGCTACCGATCATGTCTATCGTACCGCACAGCACAACATCTATCTTCTCACCATCCGTGTCGTACGGGATGGCGAAGCGTTGTTCTAGCAATGGGCCGTCGTCGCCCATGTCAGGCTTAAAGCCATCCAGCTTTTCATACGTCATGAAGTATTGCTGTAACGTAGCAGCGAGATGCCCTATGTCACGGAAATCGTTGTCAGGTATGTAGATGTCTGGTTGTTCGTAATGCTCAAGAGCAACAGCGATAGCTCTCTTGCTATTGCCCGTTGTGTAATACTCTTGTAGCGCCTTATGAAACGCTGTACCATACTCCATCTTGTGTGACTTCGTATCGTATGTTAATCCTCTGCCGCCCAGATACCACAAGCGTCGAGGACACGCGCTCTGACTGTAGAGCGATGCGTCTAACTTAACTATGTAGCGGCCATCATTGGTTTTATGTAGGGTTGTAATCATTTTAGGTTTGCTGGTAATAAGTCTGTGCCTTCATCTAGGTCTATGTTATGCAAGTCAGCTAGCTCGCGCATCTGATCTTCTAGCGTACGCTTTTCTCTTATTGATATGGATGTCTTACGCTTGCGCTTCGGGCCTTTAACTACAGTCACGTTATCATCTAACGGTGGCTGACAGACGATGAGGTATGGTTTGAAATGTTCCAACAACTCACCGTCTGTCATAGCCTCAAGCAACGTTACGTCGCAGTTAAGTAGTTCTTCTATTGTCACCGTAGTCGTCTAGTGTATCGTAAGTAGAATAGCATAAAGGCTATTATGTATATCAAAGGGCCAATTGCATCTGTTTCCATGTTAACGTATCATACGAAGGCTTGTGTCTGAGAAAATAACTTCTGCGTCAGGCGCGTGGGTAGCTATCGTATCATGTACCCATTGCTTATCCGCTTCCGTTATACCTATGTCCTCACGCGAGAATATCTCGCCGTCTTGCGCGGACTGTAGCCACGTGAGTATGTCGTGCCGCCACTTTATGCTATCACTAGTGGCAACTTTTAACGTGCGCCCGTCTAACGTTTTCTGGCGTACCGTGCGTATGGCTTCCTTAAAGTATATTAGAACACCCTCGGTTAGCTTACGCATAGATATTTGTGTACGCAAGTAGCGGTAGTCTGTGTTACGCTCGCTCTTGTCGTTGTGCATGAGCCACAGTAGACCGTCATTCAGCTTAACGTATAGCGTACCGGCGCTGTAGCCTGTGTCGGCGCACGGCACAAAGACATCTTTTGTCTCCATCAGGAGTTTGTCTATGATGGGCCGTATCATCTCTGCGCTATTCTCGTTGTAACTGCTACGGTTTATCTTCGGGCGTGCAGTAACTTCTGAACGTTTTAACTTGCCTACTACGATGTCAATGTCATCTGTCATGTTAACGGTGTTATCATAAAAGGTACAAAAGTAGGGTAGGCCATTGCTAGCCTACCCTACTATGCACTTGCTACTCTATGCGGCTTCTAAAAGCTCTTGCATTTTGGTTAGCAACTCAGCGCCCTTGCCGTTATCGCCAGCCTTGAACGCTTCCTTCGCCATCTTGAATAGCGCAGTAGGCGTAAGCTCACGTTGGTCAGGTCGCCACTTATCGACATCCTCTACCGAGAATAGCACACCATCAGTATGCTTATCCGTCAGACGTTGCTGTGACGCAATCAAATCGCCACCGCTCAAGCCCTTCGGTAAAGAGTTCTTTACCTTAGCGCGAATGCGGCTAGCGAACTGCTGGTTCACCAACGATAGGATGTTGTCCTCGCCGATAGAATCAACAGCTTCTGCTGTGCTATCGAACTGCTTCACGGTAAACTTGAATCCCTTCCAGTCACCGTCCTTGTACTCTTGTTCTATGTATTGTGCCATAGGTGTTTTATGTTATGATAGGTTCCAACTTATCTTCTAAAGGCCCACATTGGGGCCAGACATCTTATATAAAGCAGGAAGTGTGCCAAGTCAGTTATCTTTTGCGTTTTTTATTTTCTAGCACATGAAGTCGTCAAGGCAAATGTTCTAGAACCTCATATTGCAACATTAACTGTTCTAGCTCACGGTAGTTGCCGTTGATAGGGTTAGTGTTAGCGTACGCTAGGAACTCCTTCTTGTGTTTGGGTGGTATCTCACACCAGAATGGGTGTGTTAGAAGAAAATGCTCCGCATCGTGACGACGGTCAGCTAGCGCAGTGATATGCAGACGGAACGTAGACAGACGATAATATAAATCATCTCTGAATCTACCTTCTCGCACAAGTTCTTCTATAGGTCTGCAAGTTGCTGCTATGATACGGCAGTTTGTCTTTTGTGTTTTGTTATCTCCTATGATACGGTACGTGCCGAACTGTACAAGGCGTAGTATCTTAGCTTGCAAGCCTATCGGCATATCCCCTATCTCGTCAAGGAATAACGTACCGTTGTTAGCGTGTTCTACTAGACCCTCACGGTCACGGAACGCACCGGTGAAGCTACCCTTCATGTGACCGAATAGCTCAGATTCAAAGAGCGTGTCTGTTACGGCTGTTGTGTTTACGGTAACTATATCGTCTACGCGAGTGCCGTGGAGTAGGTTAGCTATTATCTCCTTACCTGTGCCGGTAGCACCTGTGATTAGAACAGGTTCGCTACGAAACGACAGCGTAACAGCGTTCTTTAACAGACGTTTCATGTAATCGTCTGTTGTACGGTAGGCTGCTAGTCTGTCGTTAAGTCTGTGTACCTCCTTGTTGGTAGTCATCAGTATTTCCTACGTTGTTTGCGTATCTTAGCGTAGATAGGTTCGACTATCTTACGCACCCAGCTATTGTCCTTATGAACTGGCCCTTTGTCAATAGCGATACGCTCATCGTAGTGGCGCTTTAGCATAGAGTTCCAACCCTCAGCGAGTTTAACTCTAACGTACGCAGCGTTGTCGGTAAAGATAACCTTACGTTCGTTGTAAGGTTGCTCTGCGTGTGTACGTGGTGATAGCAAGGCTATGTTAGGGTAGTCTGCGCTATTGTAAACGTCTGGCTTGCGTGTCCTTGTTATGCTACTGTCGCTGAAGGTTCCCTTCTTTTCGAGCAGCCACGCTAAGTCCTCCTTGATTGTGGTAGTGCTGAGTCTCATGCTAGTTATTCTCCCCAATAGTGTACTACTTCTATCCAATCACCAGACTCTATCATCTTGCAGTTATCGTGCGTACCGTAATACTGATCGAACTTATGCTGCCAGATGCCTTGCTTTATGTTACTTTCCGTGAGTAGCGTATTCAAACGCTCACGTGTGGTAACTGTAGGCCAACCGGCTAGCGTGATATGCAATCGCTTATGCCAAGGGCCGTGCGGACTGTCTATTATCTCTTGCGTAGCGATGACGTTACCGTGCAAGCGCATCTCTTTGCGCTTGCCTTGTATGGTAGCGTGTACCCTAACGGATGTGTTGTCTCTGCGAAACTCCCGCCCTTCTATGAAAGCGCGAGCGGCTAGCTTACTTATTTTTCTCATGTTGTAATATCCTCCTTATTTGCTAGTCTGTAGCGCTGTGAACGCCCTAACGTACCATTTAGCTTAGACATTTTGACACCTTTTTTTCCGGCCCGGTGTCTTACGTGATACTGTTCGTTAATGTCGTTGTTTTTGTAACGTGCCTTCTGTGTTGCTTGTGTATGCTTACGCTTACGTTGCTTTGATTTTTGTTTCATGATATGGTTTGTTTAATGTAGTTGTCTATTGTTGTTCTGTGCATACGTATGAACCTGCGCATACCTAGCCTAGATGCTTGCCACATAGCGTAGAGTCCTTCGTCGTTCATAACCCATAACTCTCGTTCGTTATCGTTCATTGCTTCGCTACCTCCTGTAGTATGTTAAAGAGTGTCTCTGGCGTAACGTGGCCCATGACGTCCGTGTCAGGTATGTGATACAGTTTATTATCACCGTCATGGTAGATACACCAGTTTTCTTCTGGGTCAAAGACCGCTACCTCTACGGTAGTCTTGCCACCGTCACAGTAGTGACCTTCTCCCCAGCGTACGCTAACTTCCCATTCGTTAGGGAACATTATGTTGAAGCCTATGTCTACGTTAGGTATACATGAGCAGTACGGGTCTTTTATATCGCTTGCCATTCTAAACGCTCTTGGTTCTTGTACGTTATTAACTTCATCTAGCAGAGGTTGAATAGCTTTCCGTTCATCCTTTGTCATAGCGCAAGCTCCTCCTTACGTGCGTAGCAGTCAGCCATGATAGTGTCCTTGTGTAGCGGCTTGCCGAATAATCCGTCGTCGTAAACCCATACGTATTCCTGTGGGTTTATGTTAACTTTTGCAGCTAGCACAGCGTCAAACCAAGGTTGCGGTTTGGCGTAGTCTATGCGAACGCTGTGTGTTTTTTCGTAGTCTATGATAGCTTCGTTTAGTATCATACTGGTTTCCTTTCGTTTGTTGTTGGGCTAGCATAGACCCTGTGCCTATGCCGCACCCAAAATCTAGTTACACTATAGCATGGCCGTCCATTGTTGTCAACAACTTTCGCACTTGCGTAAGCGATAGCCCTAGTCATCCTGTCCATCTAGCAAGCCTCCGTCCATACCGTAGTCTATTTCGTCGTCGGTATCTTTGTCCACGTTACCGTAATCGTCCTGTATATCGGGGGAGAATAGGCTAGCCCATTGTTCCTTGGCCGATACGGCTTTGTTTATGCAACGTACCTTGTTCTTTACGACAGCAGCAACACGTTCCTCAATGGTATTCCTATACCATAGGACTTCTTGCAACGTGTTAGACATGGACGTTATGCGGTGACTGCGCCCTACGCATTGTATGAGGTCTATCGCAGACCAAGTGGGCGGCAGTATGATATGCCGTGGCCGTGCGCTCTCTATTTCATGATGCAAGCTGATGCCTACGCCACCAGCCGCTACCGTCAGTAGCATATAGTCCTTGTCGCCACGCTGGAAAGCATCTACGTCACGCTGCCGTTTCTCTGGCGTCTGACCACCCGTGACATAGCCTATCTTGTCCTCGTCTATGCCATAGGTTTTCGTCAGCGCTAGCCACACACCACGTAGCATACCTTTGAAGTTGCTAGCGATGATAGCTTGGCTACCTTCCACGACTGCGTTACGCGCACGGGCAGCTACTAGCGGAGAGCGGATTTCCTCCGCCTTTTGCCGAAACTTCATCATAGCCACTAGCCTAGCGGCCACAATTCCATGCCCTGTCTGTCCTCGTAGCCTATACAGATACTCTAGGTATTCCTCGTAGGCGTTATTGTAGGACTCCCGCTCTTTGTCGCTGCGGAAGTCTATCAAAACGCACTCCGTACGCGCCTTGTACTTGAAGCGTATGTTCTTGAGCGCTACGGTATAAGGCTCCATAACGTCCTTAATCTTTTCCATAGCGCGGGGCGAGTACGATGCGGTGTTGCCGTATGTTGCCAAAGAGCGGAGTACGCTAGGTGCTGTTCCTTCTGACAAGGGCAGGACGTTATAGCGTGACCGCATACCCACGCCTGTCATAACCGTCCGCGCCTCGCACACACGCTGGTATGGCGTAGCCGAGACGAACAAACGCTTGACGTTTTTGGGTGGTAGCTGCCTTGCTATGTTAGTGCGGGAGCTACCATCGTTCTTTAACGCCTGACATTCGTCAAACACTACGAGACGCGGTAGCATAAACTCCGACCACTCGTATACGGTATGTTCCTGACCCCACTCTACCTTAATCTTTGTAGCGTAGAACATAGTCCCGCCTGTCTTAGGCGAGGTGAGCGCAGCGTAGGACATGACCAGTACCTTACCGGCTAGTCCGTATGCTTTGAGAACTCGCTGCGTTTGGACGATAGTTGCGGCAGGTGCTACCCATAGGATAGGGATTGGCCCCTTGCCTAACTTATCGTCCTTCGTTAACTCAGGCAAAATATCACATAGCGTTTGTGCTACGATATATGTTTTGCCTGTGCCTGTGCCGCCTTGTAGCAACACGCCTTGTTCGGTGCGTAGCTTGGCGGTTAGCTCCGCGCTTGCGCTAGTCTGGAAAGCAAATTCCTTTAGCGTAACAACGGTGCTATCTTCTGTCGGTGTTATCATAGTGCTTGTTTTATGTCATGTGATGCAAAGTGTAGCGTTGGCCGTGTAGTTGGCTAGCGCAACACTCGCAAGGTTTTTTGTCGAAGTCGTATAATAGCTCTCCGGCCACGATATGACCGTTGCCGTCTATGATACGCTCGTACCCTATCTCGATAGCATCTAAGCAGTCCTTAGCTTTATCGCTATCGTAGTAGTAATCTAGGAACGTAGCATCGCCTGTTGCTTCTAGCATATAACAGTCGGTGCATACGCTATATGTTGTTACGTAGTTGACAAGTATCTTAGTTTGCATAGTGCTTGTGTCTTATGTTAGCCCCAGCATACTGCGTATTTCATTCGCCGTCATGCTAGAGAAAAATTTCGTTATGAGTTCCTCTTTGATACCCTGCTTGCGTAGCGTATTCTTCAGGTCGTCGATAGCCTTCTGTTCCTCTGCTACCTTCGCTTCACGCATAGCGTCCGCCTCGGCGCACTTAGCGTCCCGCTCTCGGCCACGCTCTTTTGCTAGGTTGCCTACAAGCACCCATTCGCTACGCATCCACAAACGATACAATCCCTCGCCTACGCTATGCACCTGGCCTAATGCTGGCCCTGCCCATCCTACCGTATCAGGGTTGTTCTCAACGACCATATCCTTGCTACCGTAGTCGCTGTTTTCTATAGCGTCCTTAGTTTCTTGGTCTACGATAACGTACGTCTTACTGCCGACGACCAAGCTAGCGAATAGTTCTTCTCGTAGTGTAATCATTTTTTCTTGTTGTTTAGTTTTGTATAGTGTCTACGAAGTCTATGAAACTCTTTGTGGTCTAGTATAGGTATTCCATTTTCCCTAGCTTCTTTATCTTTTGCCGCTATCTTATCTGTCAACGCTATAAATTCTTTCAATGTCATGTTTTCTCCTATGTTAGAATTAAAAGTAGTGTTACGAAAGCAAAGACCGCTAGCCACACAATCGTGGCTAGCGTTGCTTGACGGTGTAGCTTACGGAGTTCGTCTATCATATCTTCCCATCCTCTGTTAGCGTAAATGCTGCTAGGTTATCATGCTGCTTGTAGCGTACGTGCAGTACGTCTCCCTCACGAAAATCACGCACGCTACATGATGTATTATACTGCCAAGGGCTTTGAAGGTAGAAGTCCTCGCCATTACGTAGGTCTTGCTCTACGCTAGCCTTGCTTGTGTAGTCTCTACCGTAGGCTGGGGTAAGAGTGTACGGTAGGCCTCTACCATGTCTCCAACCTTTTTCTAATGTATGATACTTGTTCATGCTA
>Ga0114899_1000612_pt1 | contig 24582 bp, 35 predicted proteins | sample MalvireepMed_215_FD_83497 | JGI IMG/M metagenome (GOLD analysis project Ga0114899, IMG submission 83497) | Marine viral communities from the Global Malaspina Expedition - Malaspina viral metaG DeepMed_215 | ecosystem: Environmental > Aquatic > Marine > Oceanic | place: Mediterranean Sea...
ATTACCACCAATCGGAGAAGAGCCGGAAGTTACGGCTACAGAATTAATAACTCGGGCGAACCTGCAGAGAGAAGCACCGGAAGGCACGCCTCCTCAAACCTGGACTAGAATTATAGATTTAGCAGGCAAGCTGATTGGTAAGCGTCTGTCAGTCACTCCGTTGGCCGACTTCCGGGCATCCTTCGATGGCGCACCGGACGAGATGTTCGCTGCGTACATTGCACACCTGGAAGAGCAACTGGAGCAAGCGGGACCAGAGGTTAAACCAGTAACAGAGGCCGAGCGAAGGGAGAGAATTGACGAAGGGATTGCTGCCGTCCAGGGTTTTCCTTACGTCCTGTCAGTGGATGAGGCAGCAGCGGAGGAGGAGGCTGAAACTGACGGAGTGCTCCCCCCATTAAAAGAAGCAGCATTACCACCAATCGGAGAAGGACCGGAAGTTACGGCTACGGAATTACAGGAGCGGGCGAGAAGGGAGAGAGCAGCAGCAGCAGCAGAAGCTCAGGCAGCAGCAGAAGCTGAGGTAGCAACGGAAGTTACGGCTACGGAATTAAGGGAGCGGGCGAACAGACAGGCAGAAGAAGCAGCAGCAGCAGAGGCAGCAGCAGCAGAGGCAGAAGAAGCAGAAGAAGCAGAGGCAGCAGCAGCAGAGGCAGAAGAAGAAGTAGCCGCAGCAGAGACGGCAGAGGCAGCAGAGACAGCAGAAGGCGAAGAACGGGCAAAAGAGCCCTATGTGCTTAAGGAACGGAGAAAATTAGAAAAACGATTCCACGATAACTATGGACAGGAAAGACTCGACGATTTTCGAGAGGAACATCTGACCAAAGGAAAAGAACCCGATGCTAACTATCTCGTATCTCTTGGCCAGTTCATGGAGGATAATCCGCCAGAGACGCCAGGTCTCTTCGAAACAGAAGATGTAGCCGAGCGAGAGGAGAGAACTGAAGAAAGGGTTGCTGCCGCCAGGGGTCCCTACGTCTTCTCAATAGACGAGGCAGAAGCAGAGGAGGAGACTGAAACTGACCGCACGCAACCACCTATAAGTACCAGAACGCTTCCTCCATCACGAGAAGTTACCGCCGGAGATGTCCATGATGCAGCAACAAAGGCAGGAGTAAAATCGGACACCAAAGCCAACCCCGACTTTGGCAAATACTCCAAGGTAGTGACAGAGAAAGAACATCTCGATGACATGAATGGAGCCCAGAGACAAGAGATGATCGACCGGCTGGAAGACGGCGACTATCAACGCTGGGATACAGCAGGGCAGCCAGAAAAAGACTGGGGTGATGTTGGACAACCCCAAACAATGCCACCAGAAAGAGAGGAACGAGCTGAGGCTGGTACTAAAACGACAGCTTTACCGCCGAAGAAGGATGACGCGGCAGAGACAGCAGAGAGAGTGGCAGACAGGGAAGAAAGCCCAAGGACAGTTACACAACGGCGGAAGCTACGGAGCGAACAGCGGGCGAAGACGGCAGCAGAAGGCGAATCGCGTGTAATGAGATTTTTACGCGGTCTATTACCGAAGACAAGAGCAGACGAAGACAGCATTGGCACACGACAGGAGATCATGAATGACCTCATCAACATGGCGGGCGGGCAAGTCGCGACAGGTTCTAAGGCTTTCCGTGTAGGCCCACGCCGTTCAAGTATTCTCGGTGTATTTTTCAGGGGTCGGGGGCGAGATATTGGCATCCGTAGTTACGGAGATATCCAGACAATGGCGCATGAACTTGGCCACAAACTTGAGGAAGCAATCTTTGGAGTAAGCGAGAATCCAGAGAGTCCGCATTCTGATGCCTTCCTGGCTTTCATCGAAAAGCACATAGACGAAGCGACACAGCTTGCCCGATACCACGCGAGTCCCTCACCAGCGGAAGCGTGGGCGGAATTCTTCTCAGCCTACATGACGGAACCTGAACAGCTACAGGAACTGGCCCCGAACATGGCGCTCGAATTTGAAGAGATGCTTCGTGCGCAAGATGCACCACTACTTGAGGCGCTCGATAATGTCCAGAGGAAAGCGGCGAGCTTGAAAGCTCTTTCTCTCGGGGAAAAGATCGCTCGGGGCGTCGGCACGAACGACAGTAATCCTAGCAACGGGGATCCTTTGTCCGCGTACGAAAAAGATCCGGAGTATAGGGGCCAGAATATAGGAGGACGCCGGAATTGGTACGCTAGGATATTCAACGACATTACGTTTTTCGGAGACATGCCCAGCGCAAAGGGGACGGCACCAGGGTCCCTGGAACATTCAGCGAGTGCAACCCGTTCCAAGGCGATTGATTTGGCGGACAAAGCAGTCCTGGTAAACAGAGAAGGCACTCAGGGGGTGATGGATTACAACACAGGAAAACGGGTCTATAAGTCCGCTCAGGAAATTTGGAACGACAACGGTATTACCGATAAAAAACTTACAAAGAAATTCGACTCGTACATGGTGCTTCGCAGAATGAAAGACATGTACCTGATAGCGACGGACCAGAAAGAGGGGATGGAAGATAACACAATCTTGACAGGCGATACGAAGAAGACCCAGGCGGCAAAGAGAGGACGGGCGCGAGCCCTCAAGCAACAGAGAGATCGCAACTGGAACGGATTCTTGCAATTAGCGCGGATGTTTGGCGTTGAGGGTACGGGACTGCGGCTACAAGCGGAGAATACAAAAAAGATAATACAGGAGGTTGACCAGACCATCGCCGAGTTTGACGCAGCAGAAGGGCAGGAGGGATTCAGTAATGCTTTTGACGAGATACAGATATGGAACCTGTATCTACTAAAGTATGTGAAAGATTCAGGCGCACTCAGCGAGGAGGCATTTGGGAAACTCCTTGAGATGACGGGCAGTTACGCCCCATTGTACCGTTTGTTCGGGACAGCGGAGCAGCGTACGGATCCCGCATTCAATGTCGGTGTCGGACTCATGCCACTCCCATCCAGTCGGAAGCTGACCGCTGCAGGTTCGCAACGCATGATCCAATCCCCCACAGTTTCGCTAATGCAGAATGCTATTAGCTTTATCAGGGCAGGCGAGAACCAACGCTTCCTGAAAGAACTCACACAGCTTGCTGATGATGTCCATGACGGGAAGATGATCAAGGACCGCTACCTTACTGAGAGAATCACGGCATGGATACGACGAGAGAAAAATCCGACTAAGATTTGGGAGACAACAATTGGAGACGTAGCAAAAACCTTAGACGAGAAGGGGATCAAGTTGATCGAAGCCCGGATGATCCCGGAGTTGCTTAGAGCATTCGAAGCAGGGGAGATTAGCATCGAAGATTTCTCTGACTTCGACAGGCTGCAAGGGATCGCACAGCAGATGATGACTGCCGAAGGCAAGAAGAAGTGGGCCGATAGGGTAGAAAGTGAGAAGGGCGTATGGGATGAGTACGGACTCGACACGGACCAACTCTCGCAGCTCCTCACCTTCTTCCGCCAAGATCCGTATCGGGTAAACAAAGACACACTTCTCTTCTCTGAGAACGGAAAGATTCGGCGATACATAGTCGCCCCCGAATTGACGCATGGACTGATCTCTCTGCGGGGCGGAGATACGGCAGCAATCCAAGACACATTCAGGAACATGCACCGACGTGGCGGAGCTTCAGACAAGGTTGCTTCCGCCTTAGAATTTATGCTCTTTGCGCCGGTTAAGGTCATGCGGATGACTGCCGTCCCGTTGAGCATTCCATGGATGGTTCAGAATCCCCAACGGGATGTCTTAGGCCGGATCATCTATTCATATGAAGGCGTAGGCTATAAGGATCCCCGTTTCGTCGGTCAATCTTTGCGTCATGCCAAAAAAACGGCAGCCCAGACTTTCCATATGGCTCAAGACATTTTCCTTGCCACTATCTTTCCCGAAGGCGGCATAGTCAACAAGCTGACAGGAAAGAAATACGATTCTAAGATCTTCGAGAAATGGCGTCAAGCATTCTATCTGATCGGTGGCGGAATGGGGACACAGTCGCAGGCCGAAGTCTCGATGGCCACGAAGAATCCGGAAAAGATGTTGGAAGAGTTAGGCAAGAAACCCAATAAGTTCTTATCTCTACGGACAGCACTCCAGTTTGCAACAACACTAGAGCATCTCACCCGCGTAGCTGAGCTGAAGAGTCGGGCGGATGCAGCAGGAATTACAATTGAAGAGATCCTTGAGAGCAATATAGACCAACACAAGCTGGCTGAACTTGGCTTTCATAGTAAAGAAGCAGCGATCAACTTCCTACGCATGGGGGCAGGCTCTTATCTCAAATCAATTGCCCTCTCAAAAGGATTTTTCAATACGCAAATACAATCGCTTGATCAGGCACGTCGACGTGGACTGTTCGGCAAAGCCGGGATGCGCATGTTCGGAGAGTCCTCAAGTAAGGAGGCGAAGAAAAGAAACGCAGCGATCATGCAGCGCACGGTAGCGGTAGGATTGAGCACGATCACCGCGCCGACCATGATATATTGGCTCGTGAGCCACGATCATGACGAGTGGAAAGAGAGGGCAACATGGTTCAAAAATGCGAACTGGGTTGTATATCCGAAAGCTTTTACCAACTACTACCGCAAAGTTGCGACGGCACTGGGGCTCGAAGATACCTGGGTGTTGGATAACGACGCTTTCAAGATGCTTGATGCGATGCCTGATGACTTCTACTTCTTCATTCGCAAGCACTGGGAATATGGTGTTATGTTCGGAAGTGTTTTTGAGCGCGGCATGGAAGGGATGATGGGTGAGGGGTTCGATGTTGGCAGTCTAACAGAGGTACTCTTTGGTTCTTTGTTCGCTCCAAAGACGATGTTTTTGGCGAGCTTCGTCCCAACAGCTATGGGACCATGGGTAGAATACGGATTAAACCGAGATTTCTTTACCGGGCGACCTATTATTACCCCATCAGAGGAAGCGAGAGAGCGGAGGACGCAGTATACGCCACGCACTCCCAAGTCCGCTGTGGAGGTAACAGGACTATACAATGATATGATTGAGGCTGGAGGCGAATATGCGGCTAGTGCGATGCACACACTCTTAACACTAGCGGATGCCGATAATGCTACAGGAGCAGCTCTTGCCACTCGGGATTTCATCGAGAGGGGACAATTGTCTCCGAAACAGATAGATAACGTATTGAACGATTACTTTACGCAGACGTATCGGATGCTAGAATCTGTGTACCGTCCAGCCAGTGGAATAATGGCTAACGCTTTCTTCGGGGAAGAGTTAGTTTCTCCGGCGAGTGCCGACACCGTACCTGGTTTGGGGATCGGCGTAGACAAAATGCCGTTTTCCGCGTTCCTTGGACGAGGTGATAGGCGGGGCGGATCCAAAACGATCAACGAATTTTGGGATCTCTACAGGCCAATACAAGAGGACATGAAAACCTACAAGGATCGTTTGAAAAATGATCCATCGGGTGAAGATGCTCACCTTTACTATATAGGACACCAAGATAGCATCTATTTCCACCCATACTTTACAAAGGTAGCACGAAAGCTCCGGGATCTTAGGGATGCAGCTATCGCGACGGAAGGACTACCAGATAAAGAGATGTCACCTGATGAAAAACGAGTTCAGCTAGCGGAAATGAGGGAACGGGCTAGGCAGTGGGCTGCCGATGCGGTTGAGCTAACGGGAGAAAAGACACCCTGGCAGAACATCATCAGAGATATGGACGCGATACGAAACTCTGAGTCGGAGTAGTAATGAGTACCGCAGTAATAAGTGGGGGCAGGGAATCGGACCCCGCCCCTGGTCAGGCCTTAGTCTTATATAACAATGCTCGCGATTTCGGGATAATCGTGCTTGAATTTCTCTAGCCCGTAGTGCGCGACATCAACGGATTCTAACCATTTGAGCCAAATAAGATTATAGCCCGTAAGGAAGGGCACCCCGAAATACACAACCGCTTCGCCTGACCGATCCCCTTCATCATCGTAGTATCCGATCTTCCCCTTGTGTGCACCTTTTGTCACACGCACAGGACCATACATCCCTTCTTCCATGCGTACCTCCTTTGTTCAACAGTTAGGACAGTGGTCAGATATCTTTTACATAGTGCGTGAAATGGAGAAAGCCGCACTACCCCTAGCGATACCTGACCTTTAGGGGTGACTAAGCCCACAGAAGCTGTCCGGCTCCTGAAAGATTTTGCTAGGGTTTCGTAAATTGTTAATCCTTCTTCGAGACAAACGGTTCCATAAGTTTCTTCCGTCGCCGCCAGGCTTTCCGCCATTCAGAAGAGCGACGGTTGCTGCAGATCCGGCAGGCTGAGCCATTCTTTTTTTTATCAGGGGTATACCGCAAGATTCGATTCCCCTCTAGCTTATGCCCTCTCGGGCAGTGCGTCCTACGCAGATCACCCATATCTTTTCGGATCCAACTCTTTTGAAATTTTGCCCTGATGCTGTACGCCCATCCAGTATTGACCGATCAGAAAGTCGATGATTGCCTGATCGGAGTGCAAGCTTTGAGTCTTCTGTATATGATCCATCGTCTCCTGCATCCGTTCACGGGAGTCATCGTCTAACCTGAGTACCATGCGCCGGGGAACGGATAGATTGGTATCTCTAATCTCTACCGATTTGGCTAACTGGCGACAGCGCTGATCAATCTCATCCCGCTTCAGTGGGACTTTCATTTTGTGAGCAGTTTCTACGTCCCGATTCAGGGTGGCTACGCCTTTGGCCTCAAGTTTATAGATACGGGCTTGACGGCAGGCCCAGAACCCTAGCGTTCGAAAGAGATCGAACATGTCCAGTCGGGAATAGCTCAGCTCGCTTAGGTAATCCAGGTTGTTCATGATGTCGCGGATGGTGGAGACGCCGCGCCCAGTGTATTCGATAGCATGCTGAACAAACTTGGCCCGGTCTGCTCGACTATGCACATCCCAGTCTCCCCGTTTCCAGCGTGCATGTAGTACCATCACCTGCAAGGAAGTCCCAAGAGCCAGGATCTCCTTGAAGATTTGCCCCTGTTGTTCCGCCTTGTCAATCTCCCCATCGTCCAACAGTTGGATTAAGGCGTGAGCCGAGAGGTTTATATTGGCTGGCGACGTTTCAATCGTGGATTGGGCTAGTAGCTTGATATCGTCAAGCGCTGCTTGGGACGTGCGTTTCCGATCTTGTTCTCTAACTTCTTGAATTCCCATAGATTATATCTTCCTTCTTTCCCCCATGCTGGTATGTAGAAATAGAGAGATTCACATGTATAAAGACTTTCAAGGGCACCCCAATCGAGTGCCCAGCTTTTCCGCCCCTTGGGCCAAACGACAATAATCTGTTTGGCTTTAACTGGGAAGTTATAACCCACAGGGACAACTTTGAATTCCTTATCCTCGGCATATTGTAACAAGCTTGGGATTGATCGGCGTGGGCTAGGTACCGCTTCCACAGTGAAATCGATAAGCGCGGCGTCTTCGCGGCGGAATATTTGGACGGCAGGATCTTCCCCTACCACTGACAGGACGTAGGGAAAACCTTTGACGGCAGGAATCTGCCTCCTCGCCTGTGCCACTTGTTCCGTTTTTAAGGCTTTGTCTTTCTCTGTTTGCCGGAGTCCTTCCACAAATCGCGGCCCTTGTTCCATGCTGATAAGCCCCACGTTTGCTCGCAGGAAGAGGTCCAAATCGATCATATCTAGTGCAGGATCATTTCGCAGCTCAAGCTCAAAGTACGACTGCTTACTAGCCTTCTTGCCAAGGTGGATAACAAAAGCTGCTTTGCGCCCGCTATCCAAGATGGATTCTCGTTCAATCTTATGCAGCTCAGCGAGGGTAACGGAGTAGCGGAACTCCCGGTGTTTGACTTCGATGAGTGCATCCTCGGTAATGACATCACCCTTGTATGCAGGCTGATTGCCTGACCCTGCTCGCGTCCGGCCTTTCTTCCTGCGAGCGACCTCCTTCTCTACCGCCTTCCAGGTTTTCATTGGTTGTACCTTTCATTTCGATAGATACTTATACAGTAACAACTCGGTACCGTTGCGAATGTCAGTCTCTACGATATCAAAACATAGCCATGACCCATCCGTAAATGTGATTTGTGGGAAAGGTGCCACCCGACCTGACTCGTCCCGCTCCCCCCACTCGAATTGCACTTCTGCGATCTGCTTACCTTTCAAGGCACGTTGGAGTGCTTTCGGTGTGTCAATCAACCTGATAGTCTTCCCCGTCGCATTTGTAAATTTCTTCATACTTAGTCCTCCAGCGTTTCTTCAACCTTCCCAAAAAACTGAGAACCGAGATGCACGCGAGCGACCTTAATGATCTCATCCTGATCCGCCTTCAGATCTTTCTCACTCGACTGCCATCGTTCAAAGATATCTTGCTTCAGCCTGAGCCCAGAACTCTTGGTGCCGAAAAGGATTTCCCCGTCTCGCTTCTCGATGTAGCCAATAGAATTTCCGATACGCCACCACTGCTCCAAGTCTAGGATCCGCCCAGTGTCCGGTCCAGCCTGGCCCATAGTAAAGGCCCCACCGTGTCTCTTCTTCGTGATGGTCGGCCCGGCTGCCGCCTCTATCTGAAAACGAATTTCTACGCGGGTCGGGATGTCCATCTTTGAGAACTTGTCGCTTGCAAGATAGTCGGAAGGTTGCGTATGAATCCGAAGCGTTGAGAAATATAACTGCCCTTTCCCGCAGGGAACCATACGAACAGGGAAGCTCTGCCCAGGTGGAGGAGGTGCTTGGTACTCGTGATTAGTGGCGACAAGACAACAAGGACCATTCCCGGCAGATCGTCTCTTGCCTTGGTAAATAATGGCTTTCTTGTAAAACGAGTTAAGTAGCTTAGCTTCGGGAGCATACGCTCTCCCCTTGTCTGTCATAAAATCTTCCGAGAATCCTTCTTCTGTGGTGAAAGATCGCCAAGAATCTGCGCCAACAAACCCAACAGTTGGGTCTTGGAGGGCAGCCGAAAGCTGATCTTGGATTGTCTCCTGGAAATCAGGATCCAAGAAACGTATCCGCTTCTGTATATCCGCAGGGGGAATACCCAGCTTGACCATCCAACTCTCGTTCAGCTTCTCATCGCCTTCGAGCCGAGCAATCACAGCATTCAACTTCGAGTAAGCAAGAAAAGATTTGAGCCCGAGTAAGAGGATCAACGTCTTACCTGATCGCTCAGGCCCATAGATTAAAGTACAATGCCCTGTCGGTAGTCCGCCGCCCAGCAAATCTAAAGGCAACACGCGGAACGGGTATCTATCTTTGATCGGGGTCTTCATATTCATCTTTAATTCTCCCGGAAAAAACCTCATTGATAGATTTCCATAATACCATCTCGTCTTCAGGGATCGCCGCTATTTCTTCTGCCGTTAATCGAGTTAAAACACCATCATTTAAGTGGCAGAAGACTTTACAGGAACGGCAGACGGTGGTTATACCAGGGCGAAGGTGTTTATTCCAATAGTCTGCGCCACATTTAGGGCACGTTAGGGTCTTCATAGTCATCTTTAATTCTCCCGGAAAAAATCTCAGTGATAGATTTGTAGATAGCCATCTCTTCTTTAGGGATTGCGGCTATTTCTTCTGCCGTTAATCGAGTCAAAACTCCAGCATCTAAGCGGCAGAACACACCACACGAAGAGCAGAGGGCTCTGATGCCAGGGCGAATGTGTTTATTTGAATAGTCTGCGCCACATTTAGGGCACGCTAACGAATCTATCATTGGCTCCCAAACCTTTCAGTTGCTCACAGAGATTGCATGTTTCTCGGGGATGCCAAGGCAGATGTCGCCACCACCGATCATGTCGTTTTATCCTGGTCGCCAACTTCTCTACCATAGATGGCACCACTTTTCTCCTCGGTATAATGTGCCGGTAGAAATCAGATAATAGCTGCTTATCGTCTCGCATTACTCCCTCCTCAAACCTACGCTGTCTGCTTATGCTTCCTCATCTTCTGCAGCAAGACTTCCGGGATCGCCCCAGTTGCTTGCTTGTCAGCAGCTTCGAACGATGCGTCGATGCGTTTCCGCATCTCGGTACGCTTTATGTGCTTGCCTACCAGATCAAAAGCATCCTGATGTTTCCGGTAGAGTGTTCGCCATGAGACATCCCGTGAGCCCTGGTATGTTACGAAGAACTTTTTATGGTCATCGAACGCGGCTCGGATTAATGCCTGGAGTTCATCAGGATCGTAGATATCTAACAGTTCCTTGATCAGTGGTATATTTGCCGCATGTCTTGGGACTCTCGCATTTGCCTTGATACGAGCCAACTTGATGAACAGATTATAGAACGCAATCGTCTCTCCTCTCGCGAGCTTCTTTGCCATGGTCGCTTGGCTTGTCCGCGCAATCTTGTCATATTTGTCAGGCTTTTGTATTCGCATAGTAAATCCTGCTGACCCTATCATGTGGCCTTCCTAAAGTACGAGACATACAACTGTTGGAATGGAATGATTTGAACTAGCATCCAACCTTTCTTGAAGGCGTAGTCGAGATGGGCGGCTCCGTCCGGCGGCAGGTTTGACGCCATTTGAAAGTAGACACTGCCCAGCTTATCGGCTTCCTCAATCCGGTCATCGATCTCTCTCTGGTGGGATTCTATTGCTTCCTCGTTTGTCATGACTACCCCCTCCCCCTCTTAAACTTCCATACCTGATGCGCCCCCAGGAATCCACGAAAAGCTTTCGTGCATTTATCCGCCCCCCAGTCGAGATGGTTCGGCTTGAAACTCCCATCACTACGCAGGTAAACGATTCGCCCAGTCGGGACCCCAACGAGTGCCATATAGCCAGCAAGCTGGGCGAAATGCCAAGGCGCTGCTTCTCCCGTCTTGATTTCCTCTACCACATAATGCTCTACTCCTGTAATTTCCTGAAGAACAATTCGATCAGGAGTGCCAACAAGAGAGAAGTCTTCTCGAACAAAGCTGCTTTCGTTGGCCATTATCTTAATAGGCTTGTGTGCGTCACGATAAGCCGACCATGCGGTCATGTAGGGGACAATCGGCGTACTTATTGATTGCGTATCGAGTCTCTCTTCATCGGACAGGCTGGTTGCCATATGAACAGCATTGCCAATACGAAGGGCTTTCGTGTTGGAGAACAGCGAATAATCAGGGGTAATTCCAGCTTCCTTCAAGAGCTGGGTCACGCTCGGGATGACAAGCCCTTTATGTTCAAACTTATGGGTGCTTTCTTCAAAGTCGAGCATCACGGAACTCAATCCGGAGAGTTTCATCGGCAACTTCTCCGGGTGAAGTGCGTGATGGAGGGTGTAGTCCCAGGTGGCGGGTTGATAGGCTTGGACTTGAGACTTAATAGGGACAGTCTCGAACTCTTCCCAGGGATTATCAGTCATCGTTTACCTCTCCAGGCGCGGACACTACCTTGTGAGTGAGGTCGATTACAGGAGAGTTCAGAACGGATGCGTTCTGGGGCATCCGCTCGGCAGGGTCTACCTGTTCAGGCAAAGACTTCGGCATTGCGATCTCAGGCTCAATGTCAACTTCGATGGCACCATTTTCGGAGTAGTCTATGACCTCTTCTCTAATCCCCAATCCCTTGAGCGCGTCAGGCATGCAGTCACGCATGCAAAAGCCACGCGCTCTCATCTTCAGCATACGTTTTTCATATTTAATCCATACATCTTTTCCTTTCACCACCCCGGTTGCCGGATCCTCGTACCGTAAGCCAGCAAGCGCGGCATCTTCCCGGTTGAATGTTTGGACGGCAGGATCTTCCCCTTTCCGCTTCATCTCGCACCGAGCTTCCATCTTTTGCTCATCGAAATTCTCGTGGATGTACTCGTAATCAGGGTGTGCTTTGCATACCGCGAGAGCGGCATCCCCCCATATAGTTGGACGCCCGTTGATGACAGCGATTCCCTGCAACGCCTGTAAGGGAGCCAACCCCACTGATGCTCCCAACATCATGGCAGCCAGGATGTCATTAGGTTTTCCCTTGAAATCTTTTGGCACGAAGTTCGACGTAGCAAGAACTTTGGCGACCCGCATGCCGTCTGTATAGGTAGCTGGAACAAGTCCAAACGATGAGGTCATAGGCGTACTTGGTTGTTCGACAACAGCCTTCTCTTCTTCGGCAAGATTCTCATTCTCAGTTCTCATTCTTTACCTCCCCTTTCCATTGTAAAGCTAGATATCCATCAATGTATTCATGCAACGTAGGGTGCTCCACCTCTGTTCTCTCTTCGGCTTCTTCCCCGATAGCACCGCGAATAAAGCGAGCCCCCACTGATACGCGATTATCATCTCCAAAAGGAAGGGACGGCTCAGCTTTCAGGTTCGTCCAGAAGTAAGGACTTACCATCGTATCTGTTTCCCCTTCTTGGGTGACAAACCAGGGGTCCTTGTGGCTTACCCAGATTGGATGCTCGATAAAATTACGTAGGTTGACAATCATAAACGCTTTATGCCACGCCATATTCACCTCCTTGCTCGTCGCTGTACTGCACTTGCTGTTGAGATTGTGACCCCAGGGATACGACGGGCAGTTTCTTCTCCGATTGCATTGACAAATTTACCCAGCAAAACCAAGTCGACACTCAATAGATCATCCGGCAGCCCGCTCTTCCTTTCCAGGATAGCAGCGGCAAACTGCCGAATGTCAGTCACAACAGGCACTAGCTTCTTTTTGACATGTAAGCCGGGCATCTGAGGCGCTTCACTCGGAACATCAATCAAGGCAGCATCTTCCGCCCCAAACTGCTCAGTCACCTTCTCTTGCAACTCAGTTTGCCGTTGCGCTGACTCTCGTTCCCAAGCTATCACCCTGTCAGATATTCTTTGGATAGCGCCATGTAACTCTATGGCGATATTCTTTCGCTGCTTCGTCAGCATTCGATGTTGCTTATATGCTTTGCTACAAACATCTTCGTAAAGATCTTCCAACTCTTTCTCGATACGTTTCCCCTCTAGTATCAGCTCGCCTGCTCCAATGTATGTCGATACATTGCTGATTTTATAGTCATCCAACCGCTTTGCGATAGTCTCGCGTTCCTGGACCAGCTCGCTGGGGACCGTTACTGTGTAGCCTTCTTCCATATCTCCTCCTATAGGTCTATGGGAATGCATCCATCGTTGTGTCCGGGATTTTACTTCGCCAATTCTTTCGTGTGACATCGAGTCTGTTACAGAACCGATCATCAGGGAGAGAGTCGACAGGGGTAGGAGCACGCAGCCTTGGCTTATCCGTCTTAACCCGTTCATAGTTCACTCGTTGCACTTCACAGGCTTGCCACTCTCTGAAATTGACATCACTCTCATGGATAGCCTCTCGGACCAGACATCGGGTATGACCAATGATATCAGCGAGATTTGTCCCACTCTTATCCTGAGCGATAGCCCATGGATCTACTCTGACAAGCAAAGTATGGTTTTTCTTGCCGTAGACTAAGTCCACTCCTTCAGGACATGAATAGGAGCTGCCCCACTTGAACCGATAACACTCCAACTTATTCTCTCCCCTGAATAAACCTGCATCAACCGTGATTATGGTCGGTCCTCCCATTCTCTCCAGGCTGTTTGTTTGCGAGTTGTTTGCGTTCAACAGCCATACGAGCCACCCGACTAGACTTAGCAAGGCCACGACTAGCCAGTCTTTCCAGTGCATACTATCCCTCCTCTTTTACTTCTTCCACGCCCCATTTTTTCAACGACATCCGCATAAACTCCTGGATGAGTTTGCTCGCCGACGTGCCGCGCCTGATGCACTGCACTCGAAATTCTCGCCACACATCCTCATCAACCGTCAACGTAGTCTTTCCTTTCTTACTCACGTAGTTCACGCCTCCTCTTCTATTTCAAAATGATTTTCTAGAACATCCACGACTGCGTGCGCTAGCCGCATCGCGTCGTAGAACGTAGGCATACGTGGCCCGCCTTCAACCTTGAACATCTCCAGAACTTCCCCGTCTTCCTTGCTGATTGTCACCCGCGCTTTTATACTCATGCGACCGCCTCTTCCAACGTGATGTTAGCATTTGTCGCCATAATCTCAGCAGTTTGGGCGACAACCTCAAGTGTTCCTTCAAGTTTATCCTGCTCCAGTCCGAGGAAAGCCCGGTAGGTATTCGCAAGATTAGACATCTCCCGGCTATGCTTCACGAAAGTCTTAAACCGCTCAGCCCCAATAGGTTTCCCCTTCTTTTTGGCGGCGATGATGATCGTCTTCGCCTCGCGTATCATCTCCTGGGATGCCTTTGCAACTTGATCCTGTAAAGAAATTTCTACCATTGTTTTTTGTTCAGCGTCGGAGATAACAGGGACTGTGAATGCTCGACTCGGTCCTTTCTCTTGGTACTGGTCCAGTGCCGAGATAAACTGTTTCAAAGTTTCAACTTGAGCCCAGTGAAAAGCAGGGATAAAATATACGCCACCTGACGGACGAACAGTCAGCGCTTGGACTGATTTTAGGAAGTCTTGGATGATGAGTCGGATAAATTGAGCAGAGTAGGCGCTTGTTTCTTGTAGAAAGTACGTTGTAAACTCAGAGAGAGACGGAGTTTCGGCAGGTCCGAGAGGACCGAGGTCTCGTGTGCGAGGATGTCCACCATGGCCGATGGTAAATTCGATAACGGGCTTATACTCCAATCGCTTGTTGTTCGTGTCTACAATTTCTCGCACGAGATGTCGTACCAGATCTGCCCCGCTATTCGTTACAGGCCGGACAAGCAGGTTAAGCGTTGTCCCGTTGGGTAGGTCAATCCCCTTCTTTTCAAGCCGACCTGTGGCACGCCGAAACGCATCACGAGGAGTAAGCGGAGTAGGCATATATTTTTCACCGATGGTAGCGGTGAGTATATTTGTGAGTCTGCTAGGTTCGATCCGTAACTCCCGAATCGTAGCCCAGAATAACACCCCCAACTGTTGTCCTTCTTCTACCGGAGCTAAAGATACTTCGACCCCGTTTTTCTCGACATCTAAAAACGTCATGTTATACTCCTTCCGACAGTTACCAATTTTTCGTCCACTCTTTGACATCTGAGACATCACGCTTGCGGTTTTCCGCGTCATCATCGCAGCAACGCACACACGTGTTCTTCAATCCGTAATAACTGTTTCCACATAGATTGCACGCCCAGAAATCTTCATCGTCTAACGGTTCAGGCGTACTATCCGGTCCGATATCCGCCTCAGCTTCCCGCTTTTTAATGACACTGTCGTACAGGTCTATCACTTCAGCATCGCCGCCGCCTTTGGCTAGCTCGTCGATAGTAATCAAACGATCACACCACCCAGCGAATCTATCGCTACGTGTGTAGGATAAGTCGGAGATAGAGACAGCAAGTATTTCCGTCTTCAGCTTCCGTTTCAGCCGAATAATCCCCGTCTTCTCATCCCCATAAAGGTCACATTCTCCATCTGTGATAAAAACTATGTCCGCATCTCGAAACTTTTCTTGCCTTTGAATAATCTGCAGCGAGGATGTGAGCGGCTCCATGAAATTAGTCCCACCTTGTGGGCCTTGCGTAGCAATCCGCATCATCTTAGCAAGATAGTCTTTATCGTTACCTACGATAGATATTGTGTCGATAATCCAGGAGTCGAAAAACTGCACAATGAATGGACGTTTCTGCTTCCGGGCTACGTACAGCAAGCCCATCGTTACCGCGATTGCCCACTCGATTGCCTTGTATTTCTTATCGCCTACCGAGATTCGGCTGGACATTGATCCGGACGCATCCACGTTTACTACCATTGGGCCATACCCGGCATTCTGATCGCTGGTCATCTGGTACTGCAATAGTTTTCTTTCCAGGTATCTTCGCTCCCAGTCTGCCCGAAGCTTGGGATGATGGTAGGCAATTCGTTCCATCGGTAAGATTGCCGTGATATCGTTGCCAAACTCTATGCCGGATACCGACTCTTTATGGTCTGTCATCGATATTTTGTACCGTTTTGCTGCCATCTCCCGGAACTTTCCTACCAAGTCAGCAAACGCCTTGGTATTCTTGGCTACAGATTCCAGCGCTTTAACTCTTTCGTCTGGAATAACAGTCGAAAGATCGCCAGGATTTAACCCCCACCCCCTCATCTGGGCTTCCGTTTCCTTAGATTTCTTTTCCCCCCTTCTCAGTGCTGTTCGCACTTGACGATCCGTAAGGTCAGCACCAGCACCAACATCAGCATCAACATCAGCCGTAGCTTCATCGTCACTACTACGCTCACCACCACCATCACTCTCAGACTGCTGCGCTTGCTGGTCGGCTTCCCCTTTCCCTTCTGCGGTACTGTCTCCAGAGCCGGGACTAGTTGACGCAGCTTCTTGATTGCGTGCAGCTTCTTCACCTTCTTCTTTACCCTGCGCTCTCAACAATTCCAGGCTGGCGTAGTACGCTCGGATGAGAGCAGAGCCCTCGTTGAGTCTCGTAAATACTCGTTGCTTTTCGGTCTCACCGCTAGCCAAGATTTGCTGTGTCAGTGGTCGGACCTCCGCTGCCATCTCTTCTATCTCGTCTTCTCCGTAGAAGTGAGGAACATTGCGATAGAATATGCCATATAAGTCTCGAAACAGCGTATCGAATCGTAGTTTACCCCTTCGCCATTCCCGGCTCTCCCACCCCCTAGCAATCTCTTGTGGAAGAATGACCCCTTTCAATGCCCGATCAAAACTACTTATGTAAGCGTCATACGTACTATTCTTCACCGCCTCAGACTCAAGCATACGACTGATAGACCGCTGATCGTACAGGTCCAGGTCAATGTTAGACGGTTTCTTCCCGCTCTCCTTGAGATATGTAGGCGTAGAGATTCCAACTCCCCCTCCGTAGGGGGTAATGCGTACTTTTTGTGGGAGCAATTCATTCATAGCTATCCCCCCTACGCGGCGATGAGATTCTTCACCACCAATTCTTGCCAGTCCTGCGTCTGTTCGATGGCAGAGCTAATCTTCTCAATAGATTTCTCTCTACCCCGAGAAACTTTCTTACCCTTGCCCTTAGCTGCCTGCTCCTGGAGATCTTTCAGTTCGTCCGTTAATCTTTTAAGCTTGGCGAAAGCTTCAGTCCCATGCGCCAAAAATGCGTCGTCTTTCCCCCGATTATCGGTCTCTTCAGTCATTCCCAGAGGCAGTGATTCGAAGATATCCTTGGCTATCTTCAGGATATCAGCCGTTTTACCGTCAAACGGATTAGCGTAGGACATGCACAGGCTCTTGACTTGGGGGATCTGTTGCGGTTCATTCCACAGGCAAGGCCAGGCGCGGTAAAGATCGTCGCCATCGATCTCATCTCGTTCATCCAGCCACGCATTTGCCTGCATAATCGTCGCCACCCACTGCCACCGACGATCCGAATGCTGGATATTCTCCTCTTTCAGCTTCTCCCGCAGGTCAATCATGTCTTTGACGACCTCTTCGCCCATCGTGACATCATCTGACTCTGACTGCGCCTCTTCCAACTCTTCTCGGCTGATGGTTGAGACTTTCAAATGGTGGACGTTCCGACCAATAATCGCAGCAAACGCGCTCCGCTCTTTGATCGGCTCAACGTAGTGGCGTAAAGCAAAGCGATCATAGAAGGCGGCCAGGCTTTCATCCTCTGGTGCCTCGTTGCTTGCTCCGATTACCATCTCCAAAGGAACAGGATCCGGGGTAGGGTTGCCGTTACTGAACTGCCGTTCATTCATGATCGACAATAAAGAGTTGAGGATAGCCGAATTAGCCTTGAATACCTCGTCCAAAAATGCCACCTCAGCTTCGGGCAACTTACCCTCCGTCTTCCTGACATAACGGTCCTGAGCGAACTCGATCATGCTCACCGGGCCAAACAACTCTTCCGGCGTAGTGTACTTGGTCAGCATCCAGTGAAAAAAGTTGGTGCCCCCTGTGTTGATTGCCTCAGCCAGCTTCTCCGCTAAGGCAGACTTTCCGGTACCCGGCAGCCCGATCATCACCATATGCTGCCGCGAGACTAACCCCAACATCATCGAACGGATTTCGTCCTCCCGCTCTACGAATACACTGTTCAATTCCCCCTCGACCCGATTGAATGACTCCTGCATGACGATATCTCCTAGAAAGTTCTTTCCCCATTGGATACAAGCAAGATTTCCCCCTGAATAATTAAACGGCTTACATTGTTGGAGTCCCCCCGGACTGTTGGTCCATTGAAAAAAATGCAGTGAAATCAATACTTAGCATACATATCAGAAAATAGCAAGTACTTTCTGAGAATTTTTTTATTATTTTTTAAGATGTTACTCGTCGGCTTTCCCCCGATTATCGATCTCTTCAGTCGGCAAGCCCAGTGCTCCCCAGGACGAGTCTTCTATAAAGCAGATTCGTTGCTTCAGGATGTCATCCCGTAACTCAGAAGGCGTCATCATTTCTATTACCCCTTCGTCTTTCAGCACGCAAAGCCTGCCAGTCCTACGTGGATTCCTAGCTTTATTTTCTCTCTGTCCATCTTCGACAGAGATAAAGATGACACCCTCTTTCATGTAGTCTTTACACTCGTCGCATGGTTCCTGATCCACGACTAACTCGCGTGGTGCCTTCATTCCGGGCGACATACCGAGCATCTTACGTATCGTCCCAGCGTGAATCCCGAGTAAAGCGACAGCTTTAGATTTTCCACAGAAGAAGCAATTGATTAACGATGGGTTTAACCCGAGTTTCCTGTCAAAATGTACGCCGCTCATCTCGTCTCCTCGGCTAAGTATTTGTTTTTACTCTAGTATTTATTCACTGAGAAACAGCCATTTACCTGTGAAAAGATCACTGTTGCAATAGTGTAGCGGCTTCAGGAAGTTGATGGGCACGAGTCTTACCGCTTATATCTTCCCTCTTCCGTGACAAGGTGAGCATTTCTTTATGATTATTCGAACGCCTGTCCAACGTGTGACATACCCCATACCGTGACATTTGTAGCAGCGCACTATTCTCCTCCCCCGCAAGAGATTTCCTGTACCCACGTTTCCTTATACGCATTCCAGATGACTTCCTCCTGTATCTCATCGGACACTTCAACATCATTCCATTCTACGGTCACCTGCCAATCTACATCAAATCCATAGCTATTTGCTTCCCCTTCTATCCCTAATATCGAGCAACCCGTTATAAAATCGCTGTAGATTTGCCCCAGAATACATTTATAACAGGATTGCAGATCCAACTTGTCAAGATTAATGGCGTCTCGCCAGCCTGGTCGCTCTTTATCGAGCAACGCCATGCCTGCTCGTACTCGCAATTTAATCTCGCCTTGATTTTGCTCTGTGATATTCATGCTTTTCCTCTTTTCCTATTCTATTCCCCGATCTTCTCCTGATTCGTTAGGATGATAAGTTTTCCTTCTCGTTTCTGGACACTTGTTAGTATCGGCATAGTACCTGCACTCTTCGTCAATCCAGCCATGATTTTTGCCGACTGCGTACTTGTCCTGCCAGAGGTAGTATTCGAGCATTTCCACTTGGTCGTCCACATGGGCAAGTGCGAGTGCCTCGTCTCGGGCTGCTTTAGACTGCCAAGGCTGATAGGCATTCTGGCTTGCGTGATAGCGCATACGTCGGATACAGATATCCCGGCTCCAGCAGTTGTCTGAACCATACAGCGTACCTGCCGTGTCAGAGCCTAGCCGTGTATAAGACCATCCAAAGACCGGATCTCTCCAGGCCAGCCAGTCGTCGCCACATTTGCCCTGCAGGAAATAGGGGTTGTAGGTACCAGACAATGCTTCCAAGGCTTGCGCCTGACATATCGCCTTTGCTTTTTTCACAGTTGTGTCTACGGCGCATATTCTCCCAAACTCGGCCTTCTTCACCTCTTTCATGCTTTTCCCCCCTTATATTCGTGGCTGGTGCGCTGTTTACCCTTGTCTAGTTGCTTATTGCTCACTTGCCGACCCTCGTTAAAGCCGAATGGGAAGCGGAACCTCGGACTGTCTATCGCCCATAGGTGGTACTGGTTCGCTCCGTCGATCAATCTGCTTTCAGCGGGGTAGAGTTCGACAGCTTCGTGCTCAGGACTGAGTAGCTGATTCTTAATCCACTGGAAGTGTCGCCAATCTTTCGCCGCGCCTTTATCGATCCGCTTAATAGATAGATGGACTATGTCGGGATTATCGGGTTCGGCGGCCTTTATGCGTCGAAGGGCTACCTGGTACTGGTTGTTCTTCCACACTTCGTCATCTTCCATCGATGCCATCGCTTCCTGGGCTTTCGCTATGTCTAGGCCATGGTCGACCATATACCGGGCGACGCTGCTGATAGACGGATAGTACGCCCGTTCTAAAGGTTTCCATGGTATCGCCCCGGTTCGTTTCTTCTTCTTCATGCTTCGCCTTTCACTCGGAGCCAGTTCTTCGAATTCTCCAGGCTCCTGTCTCAGTTTCCCAAGTTTCAATCACATCTACATCGGCGTGGCTTGTCACGCCGTCGGCAAAGATACGGGCGATCACCGACTCAGAGAAATGGATCGGCGTATGCTGTAGCCAATGGCGAACCTGCGGCTGGAATTCATGTCCCCACACCCTTTCGATATTTTTTCCTGGATGTGCGTCGTGCCATTCGTCTCGCGCATTGAAAACCGCGTCCCATTCTTCTCCGGTTGAGACTTCGGCGAAGCAATCCCAACACAGCGTTGAAAAGTACATACGATCAAAGATGCCACAGATATCGCACCGCCCTGCACGACGACGTATACGGGCTATAATACGATAAACAAAATCGTACTCATGTCCTCTTAAAGTCTGCCATTCTCCGTCTTCTATTAATTTTTGAACAGCCCCGAGCACCTCTTCGGAGTCGTAGATTTCTCCTTTTCTCATCAGATCTTGCAAGTGACGCAAAAAAACTGTTGCTTCGTGGGCCATCTCAACTTCGCTCTCTTCCGATTCTATGTCCGAATCGGTTAGCCTAACCATTGGCCGCTCTGTCACGGTGACGCCCATATCGTCCAGCATGTCGACCAGGACGGTACGTTCTTCCGCAAAGATCGTGTCCAAGTAGCTGTCGTCGGGATCGGCTTGGATCCTCGACAGGCCCGGCGAACGTACCTCGATGGTATAGCCGTTGGCGAACTGCACCTCGACTTCGGCAAGTACTTGAAAACATTTCCTCTTAAAGTCTGCCATTCTCCGTCTTCGGACATTCGCCAGGTATGCAGCCAGTTCCCCGGGCGTCTCAGCCGGATCGTCGTACTCCTCCAGAACTCGGACAATATCACCGTATTTGCATGTTGCGCTCATAATGCGTTGCATATTCTCCCCTTGCTACGCTTCTTCTAAGGCGACGTATTCCGCGATCAAATTTGGATCAATCTCTTCTCGTTCTGCCCAATCGAGAACTTGGATCTCGTCATAGGGGACAAGGCTTTCCCCGTCGCTGCTGTGATATGGGATCTCATGTATGAAAAACGCCCCTGATTTCGTCACGTAAAGGACTTCCCCCCATAAGGCGAACGTCGAGTTCGCCGAACAACTGTAGACCTCAGGGTCCACTTCCTGATGTTCACCCGACAGGAGATTATAGTCGCATCCGCTGCGACTTCAGTTGCGGTTTCGGTGTTGTATAGTTTTCCGTCAATAATGCGTTTCATGATCTCTTCTCCCTTATCTTTCACGCCTTCGCACTTCATCGCTTACCAGCAGGCCGAAGCCCAACTGTTGTGTGGTTATCCGTCTTCGATGCTGTCGGAGAAATACTCTTCCAGCGCCTCTTCGCCGCCTTCCGCTTCCAGCCACTGCTGCGCCTCAGATGTCGTGAGCACCCTGATACCGCTCCCGCCCGATGTCCAGTTCTGCCCCGTCGACTCGGCGTAATGTGAGGCTGGGCCACCAGTTCCAGCCACGAAATAGGCACCCCGTTTTGTGCGGTATAGCCCCTCGTCATAGTGGGCAAAATCCCCGCCGTAGCCGTAGCTCCTGTGCAACAGCTCGGTAGCTGTCTCGGTACTGTACCGTCGTCCGTCGATTATTCTTTTCATGTGTCCTCCTTCGGTTGTGTGTGCGTAGCGAGATCAGCGCCCGGAAGGCCAGACGCTCGCCTGAGTTGCCCTCCCTCTGGGTAAAGTTATCGACCTAGAATCCACTCGTTGACTCGCTGTACTACCCTCTCGTCGGTCCCACCAATATGCCAAGCATAGTTATCTTGCGGCGTAGCCCACTCTTTGTAGTCGTAAATCGTAGCGAATACTCCGTCTGCGAAACGTAACGCCCATCCACAGGTAGTCTTATCGCCGTCAAAATCCGGCCCATACTGTGGTTGCCCAAATACCTCTACCAGAGTCAGGTACGTGGTTTTCGGCGTATAGCCTTGTAAAGATGTCCCATCGGCATTCCTGTTGGCTGGTTCAAACTTCATCATGATGTGTTGTCCTCCTCTAGCGTCTAATGCAACAGCCCGCCAAGCCCCAACCACGCAAATTCGGCCCGCAGGAGGCTTTCCCGTTTCCACCCGCAATCAATGCCAAACCGTTCTTTGCTCTTGGGGCTGATTGTCGCGTCAAAGGCTTTGATTTTTGCCAGTTCTTCGACAAACTCCGCTTTGTCCGTTGCCTTGGCTACCTCGATGTCCCCCTCGGTGTAGCTCACAATCGTGAGGCTGAAGGGGTTGGCCCAGATGCCGTAATAGGATGCGTCCTGCGACGTGTCAACTTGAGCAAATCGGTTCGCGATAGAGCAAACCCCAAAATCGAAGGCGTAACGGTCCGTTTCTTCGTCAAACCATGTTGTCCGTTCCATTTGTCCTCCTTTGGTTGTGTGTGCGTAACGAGATCCGCGTCGAGGCGGACATGTTTATTGTCGTGGTAGTGCGGCACTAGGGTGTACGTCTGCTGGCATCATGCGCCAGGTTTCCGGCAAATCCCCGTTAGCGTGATACGCGAGACAATCTACGCAGACCTCGCAATGTTGCAAGGCTTCGCCGTCCAGCCAGTGAGCGGGAGAACGATCCCCACCGAAAGTTGAGCCGCAGGAGTCGCACGCTTGCCACGAGAAGGACGATTCAACCTCGTCGTCTTCTTGATAGCCATCTGGAAAACACTTTTTACAGGTAGGAGAACCCCCAACACTGAACGCCTCGCATCCTTCCAAGTTGCGAGCTATGCTTTCTGTAAAGTCCGACATGCTATCCCCCTCTCTTTCCCCAACGATTACGGGCAGTTAGTAAAAAAACGATAATATCACAATCTTTCGCATAAGTAAATAGCCAATGGAAAATAATTTCTATGCTCCCCCACCCTTACCCCATCGCTACCCCACCCTGTAGGAAGCAGTTTCAACCTGAGTATTCGGGCACCCCGTCTGCCGTAATATGGTGAGGGAGACAAGCTGGGAGGCGACCACCGCCCTTCCAGTTCAGGTCAATACCGCAGCCACAGGGCTTAACGTGCTCGATCAAAGGTACAATGCACTGCTCTTGAGCACACTGGGAGCAGAAGTGTTTAACGGTATACCATTTGGCATTAGCGTACTCCCCCCAGCTTATGATCGGCTGACCAAACAGCTTAGCCTTACACGTTGGGCAAGACTTCCGGTTGCCAAGACTGATATCTCTGAACCATTCGTTGTGGACTCTCGGCTTCGCCATGCTATTCCCCCTCTTTAGCTCTCTAGCCACTCATCAAAACTTTTCAGCGAGGGACCGCTGCCGACACAAGGGCAGTCTTTCCCCGCATGACGCGAGCAGACCTCATGGCCTGTCCCATCATCAGCGCACTGGACATAAATCTCGTATCGGTCCTGCAAGGTTTCCATTTGTCCCCCTTAGCTATGTGTGTACCCGTCAGGCTCAATCCCCAGCCACATGTTACGCCAGGGCAGCATGATACAGCCCGGCCCAGGCTCGACAGTCCGGCGGAATTCCAGGTAGGATCTCGGCTCATAGTGGGCGATACAGGGATACTCTTGTTCTGGTCCCCAACCCCAAGGGGACGGCAAATCCCTATCCCACACTTTTTTAAGAGCTTCCCTCTGTAGACGTGTTGTTTGTACGGTGTATCTGTACTGTGTTTGCTTCATGTTTGGCATTACGCAGCCCTCCTCATAGGCTTAACCTCAAACAGGGTAATCCACAGACCAGCGACAACGTAACCCGTGTGGATAGTCTCCCCCGTTTTGCTGTCATAGTAGATTTTAGCGCAGCGTTTACGATCTAGTCGGGCAAGCAATTCTTTACGTGGATATGGCCCGAGATCATGATAGGTACCGCTATACTGATCTATCCCCATATAATTTTTTGGCATTAGTCCTCCCCCTTATCCTTCGCGCCTTTGCGCTTCATCTCTTTTGAGTACTCTTCGTCCAAGTGGAGCGGCTGAGGGTTCATGGTCATAGTCGTGAATAAGAGATTGTCCGTCGGTGTCCTCTAACCACTCTATGTTGTTACCCTCTAACCACTCTATCCAATCCTGGTTCACGATCTTTATCCCTATCAGCAGCCCCGTTCCGAATACGGCTACTCCCAGACCCATCAAGGCTAACGTAGTCCAAACAGTGTACGTCATTACTTTTTCCCCCATTCCTCTCGTCAGGCTGTTTGCCCAACTGTTGTGGTTACCAGGCTGTTTGTTACGCTGTGTCAGGCTGTTTGTTATCTCTTTTACTCCTACGCAAGGCTCGCGCACGCCTACGCCAAGCCTTCCCCTTCGCCTTCCCCTTCGCCTTCCCCTTCCCCTTCCCCTTC
>Ga0114899_1000617_pt1 | contig 24466 bp, 27 predicted proteins | sample MalvireepMed_215_FD_83497 | JGI IMG/M metagenome (GOLD analysis project Ga0114899, IMG submission 83497) | Marine viral communities from the Global Malaspina Expedition - Malaspina viral metaG DeepMed_215 | ecosystem: Environmental > Aquatic > Marine > Oceanic | place: Mediterranean Sea...
CCAACAATACTCATAACATTGTCAGCTGCTTGCCTGACTAATTTATCTGTGAGGATAACCTTGGCTCCAACCTCTGCTGCCGTGAGGTCAACAGTAGTCATACCAATTTCTTCCTCGTCAACTATATCTTGTCCATCGACAAGATCGCTCATTGACATCTGGGCAACCTTCGGTACGGTTACTTGTTTCGCCCCTTTAGGCAATGTAAAACTCTCAATGAGATTTATTGCTGGAGCATTATGCTCCTCTGTGTACCTCGCTGCTGCGAGGATTATTCTCTGGGCATTTTCCAGATTGCCCGTTGTTGCTGTCTGTGCCATCGGCTATATCCTCCTTATGGCTATTCAATACCCAGTGCTCTACGAGCAGCAGCTGTAGCATTTGGCGATCTATCTCCTGCATTATAACGATCTAACCAACTTCCGTCATTAGCTGCTACTTCAGGTGCTCCCTGTGAATTATCAAATTGCTGTGGTGGCACCTGTGATTTTCTTAGTTGTGCAAGTTCATCTCTAACCTTACGGTCATCTGAAATCTTCTTAGCTATCTGTTCCATCTGTTCAGGTGTTTCAGCCAATCTAAGAGTAGGCATATCTTCAAAAGATAGCTTGTGCTGTTTTGCAAAATGTTCGGCTGCTGCCTGTTTACCCAGTAACTGCTGGGTCTGTTGTTCATTCTGTCTCATCATATCCATTTGAGCACCCCTACTCTGCATGAACTGATGAGAAATTTGTTGTGCCTGATCAGGCATATATCCCTGAGATTCAAGTTGTTGTTGATATCTCTGTGCCTCTTGTTGAAGAGATGCTCGCTGCTGCACCTGTTGATACTGTGCAGCCTGTTGTTGCATCTGCTGTATCTGTTGAGGTGTATATTGTTCTGGTACAGCAGGAGCAGCTGGCATATTAGTAGCAATAGGAGTATCAGGAACTTCTGGTACAGGAGTCTGGGGTATGGTTGGAGTCTCCGCTACAGGTGTCTCTATAATAGGAGCCTCAGTAATATCAGAATCAGATACACCATTAAGTCTATCTGCTTCCGCTATCAATGGATTTACTTCAGGTATGACTGTATCTCCACCTGAATCCATATCAGGCAATGGTGCCTGTACTGGTTCTTTATTCTCGTTAACCATCCTTATTCCCCCTTAGTTTATTGATGCCATTCGTGTTGGTAGAACTCCATATAGGCTCTCATATAAGAATAGATTGTCACGGTGCATAGGCACACGACCAAACCATTCAATAACTATCATATCAATTTCTTTTCCAATCTGTGGGTCTGACAATAGTTCATTCCTATATCTAGTCCGTTCTCTACCAAGCATTAAAATTGTATCTCTATAAGGACTGGTACGTTCAATCCTTCTACGTTCTTCACTACTTGCCTTTAACCATTCTTCCCAAATTTCTAACAATCCTGTTCCATCTTTTCTCTTCGGCATCCTATTGCTCATCTGAAGTGCCAGTGCATTAAGTTTCTTACTATCAAACCATCCAACTTTGTCTAATCTATCCATAGCCTGATAATAAGCATTAACTCTGTCAGCATGATCAACTGATGATTTGTTTGCTCTGTGAGCATCAAATCTGTTAATTAATTCTTCACCCCAGTCTTCCTGCTCCTTGTTTAAGGCTGCATTAAAAGCATCATAGTCCATCTTTTTAAATGCCTCTGAATGCTCATTAATCAACATTGCATACTGGTGCCATGCCCACCTTAATGGAGTATCATGCCTCATTTGATTTAATTTTTCCTGAGACATATTTTCTTTATCAAGATTTGCCATTGCTACCATGGGATCTTCACCGTATTTCTGACTGATCATATCCTGTCTAACACGATGCTCTTGGTTTATTTTACGGAGATCATTCTTAAATTGAGTTGGTTCCCATGACTTACCTTCTCGTGATCTAAGTTCATATCGTGCAACTAAGTCCTGTTCCGCTTGCATTCTTGAACTCTTTACCTCATCCCTCTCAACTCTCTGTTGATCAAATACATCATCAAGTGCTGCACCTTCTTTAGATCGTGTCTTCAACTCTTCACGAAGAATACGATTATCAGGGTCTTCTTCAATTTTTAATACAGCATCTGCATCTAATTCCCTTAATCTCTTAGCATTTGAATTAGGGAATGTATTTAGAATCATCTTCCTCTGTAGATCAACAGAACTTGGTGCTCGTATATTTTCACCTGTTGCCTCAAGCATCATGCCAGCCATTCCAAGTGATTGTTCAGATACTGGAAGAACATCTCCCAGTTTTGTATCAGGTGCAATTATGGAACTTCCCATAAGATCAACCGCAGGAAGTTGCTGTTCACCAAAAGCTTCTCTTGCAGCACCAATACCAGCTTCACCCATTCCAATAGGCACTCCTATATCAAATGCAAATTGCATTACCCTACCAATATGTCCGAACTTATCTGTTTCCCTTCCATAAAAATCTTTACCAGTAACAAGGTGTTGTAATGCTCCCATCGTTGCACCTTGTCTAGATGTAATAAAGTTCAAAGGTTGTAACATACGACCTGCCGTGTCCAACTGTCCCAACATATCGATCATAGCCCTTTCCCCGGATCGTGTTCTTATTGGAATATCAGGGGATAAAAAACTACTTTGATATCCAATAGGCCATCCCTTATCTTTTACACGTACAGGAACATACCTGTCTTTAGGTAATGCTTTTGCTTCTCCTTCTGTTACCAAGGTTGTAGCAGCATGAATAATGTTTGCTGTGAATGTAAAGAATAACCCGGCACTAAGCCAGTACTTAGCCCAGAACGCCTTCTCATGTCCAAATGCAACCTTGAATACTTGTCTTAAGAGAGATTCATTCTCGTTAAGGGAGAACATGGTACGTGTAAGAACTTCCCTAAAGAATTGAGTTACCCTGCTCTGTGATCTTAAAAGCGTGGAGTATTTTAGATTAGCCTGTCTTGCCACCAGTGCCATAATCTCGTTAGGAGTAGCGTTGGGATACATTCTCTTGGCAATAGGAACAAGGTTATATTTAACATCTGTCATTATGGCAGCTGGATAAGCCCTATTAAATAATCCCCTTCTTGATGAATATTCTAGTTCCTTGACATGTTGCAACATCTTCTTGGGAAAATTAGCACTTCTGGCAATGTCATCTACCATCTCTACGACATCCTGACCGGGGAGTATGGTTAAGTCTCTGGTATTTAATCCATTTCTTACCAGACCATCCCATGTTATATCCGTACCTTCCATAACTGCATTAGGGCCAGTTGTATCTGTACTCTTTAAAAGGTTACGATAGTGACTAGTTTTTCCTGCACTAAAATACCCACCCCACATATCAACCCATCCCTTTCCTATACTGCCAACACTCTGGCTAGATTCTGCTACAACACGACCAGCATCAAATGCTTCGTTTGGTGTCATACCACGATTAAGTCCAGACCATACTGACTCTACAACACCATGAATTCCACCAACTCCTATCCTTCTAGCAAAGTCCATTACCTGAAAAACAGACCCAAACAGCTTGATACGTTTAGGAATAAAAACAAGGGCATCAATTAGTTTGGTAATATCTCCTGCCATAGTTATATTCGTTTTTGGAATATGAATATTAACTACTTTATTCCATTGTGGAGCACCACCATGGAATATAGATTCCAATGCATTTGCTACTTCATCTGGTACAGCAATAGCACCCGGTCTTGCTATATCATCAACTTGTGCTGATTGTATTTTCAGGAATTCTTCTACCTGTGCACCCTCTAAAACTTCACTTGTATCCTTCTGTTTCATAATTGCATGACCCTTTCCTTCAAAAGCAGGGCCAATTTTAGGAACACGGAAACTCTTTCCATGGATTGTCTTTAAATTAAGTAGGTCACTCTTAAGAGGTGCGTAAAAAGCAACATTAAGTTGTGGACTTAAAAGATATTCAGCAAGTTCTACCTGTAATCTATACTTAAGTCCTGCCTGTCTTGAATGTAATGCCATATGCCATGGGTTTCTGTATAAAGGTTCCATACCAGCATCTTCTAATTCCCAGTATGACACGGTAGTACGTGCTTTCTGATATGAAGGTGTTTGTGCCAAACGAGATATATTGACGCCTACAGTGTCTGTAGACAAACCTTCAGCTACCCTCCAGCCACGATAAAAATAGTCCTGTGCTATAAACCCTTGCTTGGGATCAAAATCTATTCTCATAGATTCTTCCCATTTAGTGAAACCCTTTAAATCATTAAAAAGTTTTTGTCGAGCATTAAGATTCTGTGGTGACATAGCAGGATGTGCAAGAGCAGAGTCAGTCATACCACGACCTGTTACCCAAATATTTTCAGATAAGGCTCTAGTATTTTCAGAGAATGGCATACCTTTAACTTCACCATGAAGTGCACGATACAGAAATCTTAATGGGCCGGGAGCCTCTCTTGTTCCCCAGTCTAATTCTTTAAGAAGAAATGTTTTTTCAGGCCCAAACGTTACACCGGCAACTCTTTCCCCGAAACCAAGTTCCTGCATCTGCCCTGCACCTTGTACCGCTTTTTCATCCATCTCATTCATATGACGGTTCATGGTGCCTTCAAATCTAACAACAAGCTGTTGACCAGCAGCGGTACGACCATTGGTATTCCTTAATGTATAACCAGCTGCTGCTTCATCAGGAGTAATTAATTCTCTTAGGGCTTTCTCAAGTTCTAACTCAGTATTAACATTAGGCAGTATCTTCTCTAATTCTCTTTCCCCTCCACCTGATACTAATCTCCTGACCGCAATTAGTGGAATCGGGAATCCTTCATTTTTCCTCAGTGCAATTGCTTCCTCTACTGCTTTAGGCTTTGATCCTATATCCAGCAAAGGTAAATCTAGTTGTACTGAATATCTATTTAGTTCTCTTATAGATTGAGGATCATCATTAAATAACTGTTGTCGTGATATATTTATATCTTCTCCAGTAAACATATTTCTTCCATGTATAGGAAGTTCACCCTGAGATATCTCGTCAAGATATTTATCCAGTGCAGCTGGAGTCATTTCAGTTGTTGTTGCAAGTTGGTTACGTAGTCTTCCATAGTATGATTTATATCCGGGTAAACGATGTTTGCCTTCCTGTCTTAATGACATAAGGTTGTCCATCTCTAATTCTATTTCAGGACTAAACCTAGTTTGTTGGGCATAGGTTGTTTCAATTGATTCTGCTATATCTTCAATCAACTGTTCATCAGGTGTGAGTCTTCTTCCGAATGTTTCTTCTGAAGCTGCCTGATTAACCAACCTAAGAATTTCTTCTGACTCTAATCCAGTCTGTCTTGCTATATAATTACTGGCTCTTTTTGTCTGAGCGTTATTAAGACTGCCATCTATTAATTGATCAAATCTATCTCTAACATTATTCTGTGCACGTTCCTTCCAAGCTCTTGTCTTGAGTGTACTGGTACCAGCACGGATAATATTCTTCCCACTAACATCATAGGTATCAGTTACATTATTGATAATCTCATCAATTTGACCTCTGGCTACTGGTTGTATTGCACCTATCTCTGATACAGGCATATCAGGAACAAGCTGTTCTGGTGGTGGCCCTTCAAGTGGTATCTGTCTAGGTTCTGTAGGAAGTAACCCAAGCTGTATTGGTTCTACTGGAACCTCTTCTGCAACTTCTCTAGCAGGTTCTGATACAGGAATAACACCTGTATCTCCAGCAAATTTCTCCCATGCACCGGGAGCCTGTTCAGGATACTGTTTTGCTATACCTTCTGCTGTTGCCCTTGCTGCTCGTTTTGCTGTTTGTCTTCCTGCTTGTCTTGCTATCTGCGATGCTGCCCCTGCATATATACCAACACCGGGAATAAGTTCTTCAGGACTGGTAAGAACTTCAACAGGTATTCGATAATACCAAGGTATGTCAGCCTGTTCATATGCTCCTGTTATTGAGGCAAGAGGCCCGATACCCTGATCTCTTAATGCTTCTCTGGTACTGACCATATTATATGGATCAGTTCCAGTTAAACGACCACCGTAATGCCAAGCTGCTGCTGCTGATGGGTCTAGAAATCTTTCTGAAATAGTTCCAAGACCCTGAAGAGTTGGAAGAAGTGGATCACTAACTGTTCTCCAGAATCCTGCATCTTCAGGAGTATCAAAATCTCTAGGCTCTACTCCAAACAACGATGACATCCCTTCTTCTGTACGTTGTTGGAAGTCAATTCCGGGGACTATGTTCAATGGCATCTGTGAAATGTTAGCAAGACCGCTTGCTATATCTCTTCCTGCCTCTCTCCAGTTAACTGGTTCTGGAACCTGTATATCTGTTCTAGGAGCAGCCTGTGCCTGTCTTGCAGTTTGAACTTCTGCTATAACATTTCTTGGCAATCTACCACTCTGATCAAGTGGCACTGTCTTTCCATACTTATTTAGTAGTTGAGGAAACTTTTCAATCTGCCTTGACCACCATTCATCAACCTTTTTTTTATCGTCTGGAGACATAGGTGTACACCTTAGAAAACAAATCTAGTGGCTGGATTATATCTTCCTACCCTACCTCGTTCCTGTGGGGAAACATTCTGGTAATACATCTGGGTAAATGGCATGTTCTCAAGATAATCATCAAAGGTTCCAAACTGCTGTCCTGATCTGGTGGCACTACCCAGTTCTCCCATGTATCTATTCCATACATTTCCAAACTGCCCACGCCAGTAATTTTGTTGGGCAGGAGAGTATCCCTGTTGTTGTGATGTCGTAAATGGAGCAGAACTAAAGTAAGACCACTGTGGATTTTCAGCTAATAGAAAATCTTCCCATCCTGTAGGCATTATACAAAGGCTCCAAATCTACTTGGTGCTAGTTGTTCCAAATGTGATAAGTATCCAGCAGGAGATGTGTGTCCTTTCTGTATACCTGCTTGCATATATCTGTCATATATATTACGCATTGTCTGCTCTACAGCCCTGCCAGCATATCCACCTACAGGCGCACCACCACCATAATATCTAGCCATTGCCATAGCCCTTACTGCCTCTGGGTCTTGCATGGCATAAGCCATACCCGGTGATCTACTGGAAAGCCTATTCCATTCAGAACTTCCGGGCATTTCTTGAGAAAACTTTCTAGCCATATCCCATCCAGTACCTATATTACTTGAAGGTAGGGCTTCTCCTATTACAGCTGACATTCCTTGACCTACACCTGTAAACCAAGGTGCGAATGCCATGTTAGTTCCCAGACCCTGTGTATCATTACCATATCCACCAAGAAGAAATCTTCCGAATGTAGGATTAAACTGTCTCTGTGCCATAGTACTGTATCCGGGCATATAGTACTGTGGAAGGGCAGTAGACATTATAGATGCGTACTGTTGTTGAGGAGTAAATTCTCCAAAAACAGGACTACCTTCCCAATTGGTTCCTACATTAGCCCATGGCGATTCACGCAGCGAAGCTGAACTTATGCCGGGAAATCCAAGATCAAACTCATCCGGGGTTAGTTGATAAGGTCTACCGTTAGCCATATTGCCTCCTGTTGGTTGGTATACATTACCACTTCCATTAGTAGATTGACCACCGCCAGTAAAAGTAGAATAAGGATTACGAATACTACTGCCACCACCATAGTTATCTTGATAATAGTTAGTCTCTATCGTAGGTTGTGTTCCAGTTACTGTTACTGGTTGTCCCTCAACTAGATTAGGCCCACCAGTTCCTACATAACCAGATGGAATTATATTTCCCTCTTGATCAAGAACAAATTCTCCGTAAGTACCTTTACTCATATCTATTGATGGTACAAACGGTCTTCTATTGGATATCCATTCAGTAGTGTATGGATTATTTGGTGGAAGTCCTGCGGTATTCCAGTTACCAGCCTGTTCAAGATCAGTAGGGCTAAACTCAAATCCAAAGCCTCTGGCAATCCCCTGATAGTCAGCCTGACTGAGAGTAGCCCCAGTCTGTTGTGCTGACCTGATAGCACCAAGATAATCCCAGTACCTAGTCTCGATTGGCCCCTGTGATGATCCGTATATCTGCTGTAATGATGGGTTGTACTGGTTCCACTGAGATGGATCAGATATCTGACCAGTGCCTAAAGCCCTATCCCTTTCTATCCTAGCTATCCTTCTTGCCTCTGCCAAGAATGGACTGACACTGGCCTGTGCATCAGTTATATCCGCATCTGACTCTATATCTACATATGTCTGATATTCCTGTTGCTCTCTTTCTTGTCTTCTCTGTCGTGCTTGTATAGATGCATTGATGATAGATTGTTGGTCAGGGCTGTAATTTTCTTGAATAAGAGCCCTTCTCTCTACTTCATTTATTTTACCTTTTGACTCTAGTTCACCAATAGCCTTATCAAGTACAGCAGGATTAATGGACTCACCGCTTTCAAGGCCAAGTTCTTCTCTTAACTTGTCCTGCAAGTCACTTAGATCACCTTGACCGATCTGAGTAGGTTCTCTATATTCTCCTGCCCTATCATCTATAACAGCCATATCTATCTTCCAAAGCGATCAGGATTATTTTTTGATATAAAGTTTAAGAAATGAGCAGGTACATTTCCTGTAGTACCTTCTTCTCTCATTGCCTTTAACTGAAGGTCATCATAAATATTACTAAGGCTTGACCATAAAGCTGAGTCAGCATATCCAGCCTGTACAGGTTGTCCTTTATAGTACCTAGCAACAGCAAGAGACAATAAGTCTTTCTTTTGATTCTTGTTTATATGACCCGATAATATAGGATTATTTGCCGTCCATTCTCCTAATTTGTCAACATCATTAGACTGTTTCAAATCAGAATAGTCTAATAGGCTATCCCACTGGGAATCAAATTGTTCCCAGTTAAGGACTGGTAACTTTTCAGCTTCTATGTTGGATAGAAATTTACCCCATTGTTGATCCGTTGCACCCAGAGATGTTGGTGTCTGTGGATAAGTTTCTGAACTTCTTGGTTGTAACCAGTAATATCCCTGCAATGCTCTAAGCTGTCGATTATAGAATGACTCTATATTTGGACTTCCCCAATTACTAACGAGAGGTTGCATATAGGATGCATACTGGTCTGGAAGTGAATATTCTCCAAAACCCGGTGGGAATTCTCTATCCCCAACTCCTATGGTTAATTCAGTACCAAGTCCAGTACTTGGTAGAGGGGGTGTAACTCCACGCATACTCTGGAACCCCGGCTCACCTACTGGAACGTAGAACCCCGGATCACCTACTGGAACGAATCCTGTATCCCTTGATACATCACTCACTATATTTGGGTTACCCAGTATGCCCAGTTCAAATTGGCTATCATCCTCTTTTGCTTCTACGGCTTCGTAGGATGTCGATGGGACTTTGAGTGGTTCCCGGAAAGCCTTAGCAGTAATTATCGGGTCAAAAGATTTTATTGGAGGTTCAGGTGGGACTGTTGGGATACCAAGTTCTATCCTTCTCTCATTTAGTATTTTACTTTGGTATCCCGGATTCTTAGGTGGAAGTTTATCTCCTATTGGGCCTTTGTACCAAGGGCGAATGTCTTCAAGTAATCTATCCAAGTAACTTGTAGGGTCTTCACCTCCAGCAATATAGTAGTCAAGCCACGCATTGTCCCATTCTTCCTCTGTCATATCGTAGGGCTTATTATTCCAAGTAGGTGGCATATTTGGTACATCATCTGGAGTATCAGTAAATACAGGTTCCTTAAAAGGATCAGACATATCAAGTCTTGGAGATGTTGATGGGGCAAACATTCCTTCTGTACCTGTTAACTCTCCACCAAATCCAAATGGAAACGCACCACCTTTAGTTTGTGGAGAAGGTGGCAATGGATTGAAGAGGGCTTCCCCTTCTATACCAGTGGAAGTAATTCTATTTAATACTTCTTCCGCAGATATATCGTTGTACGCATTTACCATTGCATCTGAAGAAACATCCATTTCTTTAGAAACATCATTAACCAGAGAACGTGCAATAGTGCCGGGATATCTTCCATAAAGTTGTTGTGCAGCTGTGTCAACCTTGGCTTGTTCTAATCGTGCATCTATATCTACACCACGTGATGACACATCATCTATTACCATGCTTGTGGCAAGATTTGGATCACCACCAGATACCTGTAAATACTGATCTATCAATGGCCCATCCATGGGCATAGGAGCACCCATTCCCATGGAAATCTCATCTCTTAAAGCCATCTCCCGATCAGGATCACGACCTTCAAGCATATCAACTAGATACTGAGGATCACCACCAGACTTCAGCACAGACTGTGGTAAGCCACTAAATATACTTGGTATGTTGTCTCCTATTGCCATATGTTATCCCCTTGGGCCTACAAGACCCATCTGTCTAAGTCTTGCATCTTCACCCATAGCACCGGGTCTTGGTGATCCGGGTGGAACATTTGGCCCTGCCTGTGGTGTAGGTGTAGGTGGTGGCATACCGCTCATCATAGCTGGTGGAGCAACACCGGGTGGAACACCGGGTGGCCCTACTGGTGGTGGAGCACCCATAGGCACAGGGGAAGGTGCACCAGCGGATTGGGCTGGCGGTACCCCACCACCTAGATTATCCGATATCATCTTAGCTTTACTCAACATAACAACCATGAGTTCACCAAGATAGAACTGTGCAAGATCATCTCTTCCCTGTTTAAGTGCTGCCTGATACAGACTCCACAACCCTGCTTCTGGAAGAGTCCTTTCCGCTATTTGCTCCTTGATAGCATCGTCTGTCTGGTCTGCGTCCTGAATGCCAAGTATATTGTCCCTGATCCATAGGTCTGGCATGAGTGGGGTTGGCCCTTCTCTTGCGATCTGAGCCATGGAGTACTTGGACATATCGTCCTGTGGCAGTCTCGCTACCACGGAAACCTCAATCATTCCACCGTCTTTTACTCTCTCAGGTGTTATAGTCTCAGAAAAATACATCCTGTTATTGTCACGACCTGAAAGCTCAACAGCAGAGAATGATCCACTAGCGTACTGGTCTGACAATAGATTACATATCTGCATATAGGCATGTTCAAGTGCCGTGATCCTAGGTGAAAGAACAGACTCAACACCCTGTCTCAGGGTATTGATAGCAAATCCTGATAGCTGAAACTGTAGTTCGCCGTATACCGAATGAGGAATAGAACCTCTTTGCATCTCACCAGATACCATTCCCATGTATGCACCAGTCTCTCTGGCAATCTCCATGAGTCCCAACGGTTGGACATCCTCACCCTGTGCTAGGGATATTTCAGTTCCTTCCTTGTATGGGTCTTCTTCCAGTGTTTTCTGACCATCTCTGGAAGTTATCTTTATTCCCTGTCTTCTGGAACGTGCAGTCATCTCAAGCATTACACTCATCATAAAGTTATGCTTTTCATAAAGTTCTCTTGTGGACTTGAAGATCGACTCCCCATAATCTTCAACGGTATCTTCTATAGATGACCATTCCAGTGACTGGACAAGTGGGTTTGAACCTACAGGGCCAAGGAATACAGGAACACCTGTTCCACCGTGTGCAGTTCTTTTCTTTATAAACCTGTGTGGTATAGCTACAAAGTTATCCTCACGATCATAAAAGTCGTAGACATCTATCCCATCTTCATCTATACGCTCTGTGCCAAGCCTGACATTATACTGGGACTCTATCTCTCCTCTGGTCTTCTTCATCTTGTAGCAAGCCCAAGCAAGACCCTCTGAATCCGTACCCCAGTAGGTGTGCATCGCATCCCATGGTGTGATATCTATGTGAGTCTCATCATTATCATTCTTAACAAGAAGTGCTCTTCCTGCATACCATCCACGTAAGGTGATATACCATGCCAGCTGGTCTTGAAGTCTGGGAAGAAGTCTTCTTACAAGTCTTTCATCGGCAGCCTTGAGAGCACCGATGATAAATCGTTCCTTATCATTATTGACTTCTCTTGTGTTTCTTGGATTACCAGCAGGTGGAATACGTATAACCCTGTCAGCAGACGACAGCCAAGAGATTATCTTATCCGCATATGTCTGCGGTTCATTGGATGTGTATGACTGGTATCCATCTCCTGCGTCATATGGTGCCAATCTATACAGATCATGGTCAGCATCCATTCTGGATCGGAGTGGTTCAGTGGAATCGTAGTGCGAATCTACCAGACTTATAATATCTTCTACTTTTCTTCGGGCCATCTACCACCTCTTGACCCTGATGAGGCTGTTATTCCTCAGATGTCCGTATCCGAACCTGTCCACAAGCCCATAAATAACAGCTTTAACACCGTGGTTGTTTTTATCTTCAGGAGATTCACCCACTATATTACCATCTCGATCAGTTCTCCAGCGATATGCTTTCGTTTGTCCATCAAAAGGATTAGGTTCTGATCCAAATTCAGATAAAATTCCACGACAATTAGGATTAAAAATGATTTTTGGAGTATTAGAAATCGGATCGGGCTTCAAAAATGACTTTAACCTTTCAGTTCCCTCGTTGATACGAACTTTCTGAGCAGCAAGGTATATCCCTGTTTGCTCCAGCCATATCTCTGCCGGGGCAGACATAGCCTGATGCTGGTATCCAGCTATGTCTATTACCCCACCTTGGACATCTTTCCACCATGGTCGTGCCTTGGCTATATCGATCATCTCTGTTGTGATCAAACCCTGTTCGTATATCTCGTCTATTACACATATCTGACCATTTATATCCTGAACTACTTCTACGGCATAGCCACCTGAATAACCGGGGTCTATCCACAGGTATACAGGCTCACCTATCAACCACTTGGCCTCATCACTTATATGTATGTCAGGACGGAACTCACCAAACACCAGACCCTGTGGCGGTGTTGGTATACCTTCAATCCTCTCCATGAAGAACTCGTCAGATGCAACAGCCTTAAGTCTTAATATCTCAGGATCAGACTTACCGCCGGGATAGAGATACTCGTTTGAGTAGCTGGGAAGGGAGAAGGACTGCTCCTCATCACCACCATGTTGCCATTGCTGGAATAACTGGGGATACCATCCAAGTGATCCTTCAAAAGTACCACCAAGAAACATCCACCCCCTCTTAGGTGCACACCTACTTCTCATCCTGTGGAAAGTTTCAAGGTCTAACTGGCTTGCCTCACACCCTATAATTCCATCTGGTGCTCTCATAGCCAGTGTCCTTGGGTCTTTTGCAGACTTTGTTTCTATCCTAGTGCCGTCAGCAAGGACAATTCTTCCCGGATCAACACGCTTGGTAACCTCAGATAGGATACCAAGTGTGGCAAAGTCCTGTGTCAGGTACTCAAACTCCGCTCTTGTCCTCTCATAGTCAGCAGCAACCAGCCAGTAAAGACCTGCATCGTCTGTTTCCAGAAAGCGTGATAGGAGATACTTGCTAGCTACCATGGACTTACCAGCCTGTTCACCACCAGCTACAAGTATGAACCGTTTTCTGGAGTCAAGTATGGGTGCCTGTTTAGGTGTAGGCTCAAAGTCCAGCTTTGAGAACAGGTAATCCGTTATATCAGGACTAGCTGTTGTCATAGGACATACTGTAATAGGGATTCATGTATACCCATATGGGAGTCTTTTCCCCAACCCACGAACCCTTTACGTTGTAATCGAAAAACTCCAATGCCTCTGTACGGTTCATACCGTCACGGCTCATAAGAATATCGATACATTTATCTACATCATATACAGCAACAGAGCCAAGGTTAATCCGCTCACCTATTCCGATGAGAGCATCTTCAAAACCATCTGCCGTCACCAACTTCCCTAATTCCTCTTCCCCAATCAGAGTTTCAAAGTATTTACCTATCATCATCAGATTCCCTCTTCCTTGAGAGTATCTTTTCAACCTCATCTATGGCATTTTTTCTTGCGTCTACTTCTTCAGCACTGACAGAAACACTCTGTTTCTGATCTTTCCGCAACTGTTTTAGTTCGGCAAGTATCATCTTGGCCTCAGATGTGTCAGATTGGCTAGTCCTCTTGAACTCAGGTACGAAAGCATTCAGGTATGAGAGTAACAACACAGGATTGTCAGTAGGTTTCTGTGCCTTTATACGCTCCCATCCAATATCCTGAAGGGATTCTCGCCATACCTGAAGGGCTTCCAGCTTCTTATCCCTGAAATTGTAGGTGTTTTCACCTTCCCACTGGTATATGGTAGCCCTAGAAACAGATGCCTTGGTTCCCTTTAAGGCTTTCACTGCTGAAACAACGGTACCACACTGACTGTACGCTACAAGAAAAGCATCCTGTATAGCCTTTGTCTGGTCTTTTCCTCTTGCCATATTATCTACCTACTGAAGGGATTGATATGTGTAAAAGAGCGTGTTGGTAAAAGTTGGCTAGCTAGATACGATGACCATGGATATTTTTCTATATATGGGTCTAGAGCATTCTCTATTCCCCTTCTCATGCGAGTAGTTGGTGGTGTCCAGTTAGTAAAATCTGAATATAATTGTCGATAATCTTCGACTTCATTTCGTACACCCGGAAAGAATCGTGAATACGGATCTCTGTCCCATATATTCTGCCACATAGATTGAGGATTAAACAATCCTCTATCGGTAGTATCTGAAAGTCCAAGTCCTTCAAAACCTGCATGAGGATAGGGATCACTTATACCCTGTGGTATCCCCATTGGTGGAGTTGCATCGTAAGTAATTGAAGGGGGCAATATACCAGTTTGAGGTATCTGTCCTCGTGTATCCATATTAGGTGGCATTGTAGGAAGTGGTTGTGGATTATATGACCATGGATTTATTAATCCTTCAAGATGTGGTTCATCCCTAACGGCTGAAGGAAGCCAAGCAGGAGCATCTACGTTAAAAATTTGATGAGCAGGTGTAGATGATAACGGACTTGGTCGTGCTCGAATATTAGGAAATACAGTAGGGGCAAAGTTCTCAGGAGGAATACCTCTTCTAAGAACATCACCGGGACTCACAGAAGGTTCAACATAGGGTTGCCTGTTCCACGGATAGGAAGGCTGATCAATGCCCACCCTGCGTTGTACTAGGTTAGATATATCTTCTGTAGCCGATCCTCTATCCACATCTCTTTCGTGGCCCAGTAAAGGATTTAATGGTGTTATATGTGGCATACCGATTTTCCTTTAACTATCTGATTGAAGTACATCCTTTGCAAGGGCAATAATACCTGCAACACAACCAACTGTCACCTCAACCATACCGTTAAACATACCAACAATAGCAATACCGCCAAGAAGCAAGATAGATAGAAATATCTGTGGACGCACCTTGCCAATAAAATCTTTTAACGATGCCCTGCCTTGATATCCACTAGTCATAACGTAACTCCATTTCCTATGAACAGTATCATATAGTATAAGAGTGTTTCACCCTATATAACCCCCTTAAGGGGGTATAGGTGAAACACACTCTATTATTACTAATTAACTTAACCTGTTGTTTCGCCTGAAACAAGGCGAAATTTCTTTGAAACATACATCGTGTTTCGTTGAAATTTCAGCATGTTTCACTGAAACATCGTCTGGTTGATTGGCCCAGTTTGTTTCTGGGTCACATTCAGGATGCCAACTCATTCGGAATCCTTCATGATGAATCTCATCTCCTTCCTTGATGTCGTTACATCCAGATAGATAAGCGAAGTAACAAGGACTGTCAAAGGTAGCTTTCATATCTGATATTGTATGTAGGTAGACCCCCTTTAGCAAAAAAATTCTGTCAGGGGTAGAAGCTCTTTTTATTAGAGAGACTCAAGCCATGCCCCCTACTTTGTCCGAAGCCAGCCGACCTCCAGCCCAGACCCCCAGAAGCGTAGCTTCTGACTGACGGACGTCTTCAGCTGCCCTCAGAAGTCGAAGACTTCTGCCCTGATTCCTTTTTACCATGTCTGGCACGTAACAATTTGTTCCTATCGTGCCTAGGGTTTGACATCCTTCCCCTTACTACGTAAGATAGGCACCGGAGTCCACCCCAGACCGAAGGTCGAAGCCGAAGTCAAATCCAAAGGGTGAAGTGGAACTACGTTCCAACTAAGCGGCGAGTTAATCGCTGGAAACACAAGCTGCCCCGAAGGGGCAAGGAGAACAGAATGACGACGAAAACAACAGAGAAAGTTACACACCAGTCAACCCCGAAGGGGTTGAAGAAACTGCTCCATGTCAAGTGGACTGAGGGCAGGGAGTTACTACGTAACTCAAGACGCTTCGATGGCAAGGAAGGCTGGGAGCCAGTTAGTACCGTAGGTACTAGGGTGGTGTTTGACACTGAGTGGAAAGAGTACGGCGTTTATGTATACATAAACGAAAAACGCTACTACCCTGCCGATGCCTATCGGCAGGACAAGAGCGAAGCTCTTGAACTGGCTAAGAGCCTACGGCTCTGCTCCGACTTCACCGTCAGGGCAGCACCTTCGAAGAAGGTGACCAAGAAGGCAAAGCCTTCTTCGAAGAAGAAGCCAGTAGCCAAGAAGGCAACGTCACCGAAGGTGACGAAGAAGACAGCTACCAAGGCAAAGGCTTCACCGAAGGTGAAACCAGAAGCCAAGAAGGCTGTAGCCCGAAGGGCTAGGCATCAAAGGGGTCGAACTCCAACCCTTACAGGGTTGAGATTTGAGATCACAGCTAACAATCAAGTGAAATTTATCAGCTAGTCACCCCGAAGGGGTGAAGGAGAGAAACCATGAAAGCGAATCCGTTTAGTGCACCAAAGGTGCAGTACGACAACACGACCCAGACTTGGACATCGGACATTCCCACCGAAGGTGGGATTGATCCGAAGAAGGGTGAATTGCTCAGCTTCGGTAATGGCAATGCAAAGCTGAAAGCTTTGAGGAAAGCAGCTTCAGCGAAGCTGAACGTGCCGATAGCTAGGGTAAGAATACTTACCCTCACCTTGCCAGCTGGTTGGAGTTGTCCCGGTGCCAACGAATGCTTAGCATTCGCCGACCCTGTGACTGGCAAGGTCTGGGACAGTCCTGAACTAAAGTTCAGATGCTTCGAGGCCAGTGCTGAGAGATACGAGAACGTCAGGCAACAGAATTGGCACAACTTTAACCTACTCCGTAGGTTAACTGGGTCAAGTGCAATCTCAATCTCTATCCTTATCAGCGATAGCCTCATAGAGGCTACGAAGAAGTTCAAGTCCGATGACGTAGTCATCGTGAGAATCCATGTCGGTGGAGACTTCTACAGTACGAAGTACTTAGAAGGCTGGGCAATAGCCCTTCGGGCTACTCAGCTACCACAAAACGAATCGATGCCTAGGATTATAGGCTATGCCTATACCAAATCACTGCACCATGTAGCGAAGCTACTGCGCGTACTCACCCTGCCTGAGAACTTCGTTCTCACAGCCAGTGAGGGTGGAAAACACGACCACCTGATCCAGTCCCTAGAGGGACTGAAGTCAGTCAAGGTGGTCTTCAGCCCAGAGCAAGCCCAGTCCGAAGGACTGGAGATTGACCATGACGATAGTCATGCAGTGTTCGGCAAAGAGTCCTTCGGACTCTTGATACATGGGACACAACCGAAGGGCAGTGAATCAGGTAAGGCCTTGTCTAGCCTAAAGGCTAGGGGTATCCAGTCTGGATACTCCGAAGCTGTACTCAAAGAGTACAGGGAAACTATCAACTAAGTGCACCACGTAGTGGTGAAGGAGAAAAGAACATGAGTACGAAGTACTTCAAAAGTTTGGACGAGTCAGTTCCCGAAGGGAAACTGGTTCGACTGAAGGACGTTAAGAAGGGTGACTGGCTCAAGCGTAGCTTGAATACTGGAAAGGTCTACCGACGATCTCACTACGTGAGAGATGGGGGATTCAAGCGGTACTCTTGCGATGATGTCGAAGACATCAGCCGTGAGATATTCCTGAAAGGTAGCACGATTGTGTGGGTCGGGTTTACATACTAGCCTACGGCTAGGAAGGAGATGCCTATGGTGACTAACTGATGACTGGCTAGGTACAAACAAGTGTGTCCCTTTGGGACAGGAGAATAAAACATGAACGAACTGATCAGTGAATTACTTGACAACGCCTACGGCGAAGTGAACATCAACGAAGTTGAGGTGGAGATAATTGCAGAATTTGAGACAGCTAAATAACTAACGTCCCGAAGGGACAAACAACTGGAGTGTAAATCATGAGCGAACTATGCAAATTTTGTAACGAAGAATTCGCTGGGAATCATTGTCCCGATTGCTCCTGCTGTGAGTATGAGGACGGAGATTGCAAGAATGTCTACTGCGAAGCAGACCTGATAGACAGAGGAGAATGTTAAGTAGGTGTACACCTACGAATAATCGGGGAGTGAAATAACAGTATCTAAATCAAGTGTGTTTCAGATGTACTCCCCTTAAGGGGGGTACATCAGAAACACTAATTAAAACAGGAGAAATTGAACACGCTAATAGTTTGACATCCCCTTTAGGGGAGTGTATGCTAAGTATCCGTTGTGCATTTGCACAGCCTCAACAAGTACAGGAGAACGTGGAGAATTGGTTAAGAAAGCAGAGGTACTAGACGTAGAGAAAGTAGAGTTCACAGAAATCACACTGCCAAAGGAGCAGACTATAAATATGTTGAAAGAAATTACAGCACCACCGACACCTAAGAAACCTCGCAAGGCCAACAAGAATGGCAAGCCCAAGACGGTCAAGAAAGGTAAGGTAAATCCTATTCTTGATAAGGCCTCATTTAACGGTAAGTTAGAGGCCACCCTTACCAATCAAAAGATTGCACTTGAGACTGAGATTATGAGGATTGGTATCGCCACTATCAAACAACTCTGTAAAGAAGGGGGAGATGATGAGGGGATGGACATGATCAACATGGGCAAGTGGCACATCGTCCCTAACCTATCCACCACTGGGTCTAGAAAAGGCAACACTGATGCGGATAGTACAACCAAGGGTTACTACTGCCCTTCCACATCCACAGGACAATGGGTTGTTGATGGCATGGTTGGCAAGGAACTGACTATCAACTACTGGAACCTGCACAAGATGGGTGCTGAAGAATTTTTTAACTTTGTAGTCCATGAGTTTGTCCATGCCTACTCTGATCTCAGTGCCAAGACTGATAAGGATCGGGACTGTGCCAAAAACGGAGCACACAAGAAAAGGTTTGCTGATCTGTGTGCACAGGTAGATTGGATCGAGGCTATCCCAGCCAGTGGGTACGTCAAGATGACATCCCAAATCACTGACGAGGGTCGAAAGATGGTTAAGAAACTCAAGGTCAAGGCTCCCTCGATTGGTAAGACCCCGGCTCCTAAGAAACCCAAGGCCAAGAGGGTAAGTCTTGAGTGCAAGAACTGTGACCTCAAGGTCATGGTTCCCTTTGGTAAATGGGAGAAAGGTAAGGTAACTCTTAACTGCCTATGCCTTGGAAAGGAGAATGGGGTAGAGATGAAAGCCAACGTGATTGGCTAGATAGGTGTACACCACCCCCCTGTCATTTGGCAGGGGGTAACTAGGAAGGAGAAAAGGAATTGGCTTATCAAAGGAAAACAATCCGCAAAGCTCCAGAACATGTACGTCCCCTGATGAAGATCGCTAATGAACTGGATGTGCAGTTGAGAAGGTTGATGAAGGCAATCACATCACAGATTGAGATCGCAGAAATGTATCACGAGCAGGAAATTATGGTGCGGTTATTAAACCACCAGCTTTCAGAGGCTCGACAAGCAGTAGCCTCATCGACTAAGGAATATATTCAGGTTGACTCACCTGAAGAGCTAGAACTGGAAGGGATGCCTGACTTCGGGACACGCAGTGCAGGAAACAACACAGGGTGCCTGTGCATGGGGGGATGGGTAGACCCTAGTCAATGTGATCACAACGGTAGTGATATGCAACAGGGAGAACGTGTATAGATGACAGCGATTAAGACAGACCGCAAAATAGCTACAGCCATGATGGAAGTACACGCTAGTACTACTACTGTTTGGTATGAGGAGAGAGCGTTAAAGGATAGTCCCCTCTGGTACTGCTCTGCGTGTGGACTCCTCTGGGACAGGCAGTGGCAAGCTGAGCAGTGTGGTGATGGTACGTATCAAGAGTGCAATCCTGTTACGCATATCAAGCGTAACCACCGCACCTCGTTTCCCCAGTACTACGGTGGGTACGTAGAGAACAATGTATATAAACCATCCGCAACCTACATTAGAAAATCCTATGGTCGGGTCAAGCTACCATTGGCGAATGGAGGTAGATATGAGTGAGACATTTAACACTACTAACGACCTCACAATCGAGTTCAGTGATGAGTACAAATGGTATACCGTCTACGAGTTTGGAGTTTTCCCTCGTAGCTCTGTACTTGCTGGACAAACCATGAAAACCCATCGGGGTTCCTTCGATACCGTAGAGGAAGCCCAGACGGCTTACCCTCACGCTACGGTAGGATACCGTGACCCTCACAATACGTTCAACCACCTGCCAGACTATGAGATGTCAGCGCATGAGGAAGAACTATATTGGAACGGAGCCGATTACTAACACCAAGTAGAAAAGGAGAACGTGAAGAGATGAGCCACGAAGGAAATGATGCAGTCATTGACAGGAAAAGAGATGAACTGGAGGTTAATTATTGTGACTGCGGTAGCTATGACGAATGGCAACCGTCTGATACCAACGGCACTGAAGTGGAACCTGACATTCACTGGTCAGGCCACTACAAATGTATGAATTGTGGGAACGTAGAACTGCTTGTTAAGTTACTACTGTCAGTTACTGGTAGTCACGGTGAGCTAATGGTTAACAGTAATACAGGAGAAATTCTCAAGCGTAGCATTGGGAAGTGCGACTGTACAGAATGTGAATCCTACCTGTCGTACCCGGAAATAGATAAATTTGATCTTACCGATGTAACCGTCCCAATTTACTGGGACTCCAATGGTATTGGGTACATAGACATTGTCCGAATTGGATACTGGGAAAACAACGGTGAGTATGTACCCCCTGTCATTATTACAAATGAAGGAGAACGTGAATAGATGACAGATGAAGGAAAACAAATTGGTTTCTACTCCAGCATTCTCATTGATGCTGTTGAGAGTGGTTGGATCTCATGGGCTAGGGTTAGAAATTACGAATGGAAAGGTCAAAACGGTGGCACTGTTAGTATTCCTGTTCCTAGTAAATGGAGCAGAAGCCAACTGAACCCTGACTACATAATAGCCACTGTTCAGCTGGCACCTGATGATCCTGAGTATGTGACGGTACCAATGATTAATACTAACGGTATAGAACTGCGTGTCACTGTTGACTATAAGATGATAAGGAAAGGGCTAAATAAAATCCTCTCCGGTGATGTCAGGGCATCTGACTGGATAGTCACGGCATGTACGAAGGCAAAGAAAGAATGGGACGGTGCCTACATGGATGCCATCTGTGCTGACGCTGTTGTACAGTCAGCTGTGTTTGACGAGGTCATCTATGGGTAGAACAAAAGAGATGATCCGCAGGATGATAGAGTTTAATCCACTGTTGACAAACACAGAGATCGTAGAGGCAACTGGCCTGTCGAGACAGTTGGTGTCTTACCATGCACGTACCCTCAAAATGCCACGGCAATCGGCTAACAGATCATGCTCGTTCTGTGGGCTAAGAATCACACGTTACAACGCATCAGGATTGTGTCGAAAATGTAGGCCGTTAGCATTCACATATGAATTTCAATGTGCATGGTGTGGAGAGGTGTATGCAGTACAGGGAAAAGAGGCTGCCAACAGAAGAAATTCTAAGAAGCACAAAAAGAATCCTGACCTTGATTTCTGTACCCTTAGTTGTGCTCAACGATACAACCACCGCCAGTAGACATAGCTACGACTAGATGATAAAATCTAGGTATAGACTGTGCGTTCACACATCATACTAGAGAGGAGAGTAGAGAATGATTAAGGTTGGTGACACTCACTGGTATTCTCTCGCAGAAGCTAGCCAGATAATAGTCAAAGATCGGTTTGGTAATTCAGTGAAGGGCATACACAGTGAGTCGTTGCGAAGAACACACAGACAATTCTCTGCCGATCCTCGCAATCCAGAGGTTGCGAAGCGGATCGGCAGGGATTTATTTTTTAGAGAAAGTGATCTCAAGACTCTTGGATACGATGTATCTGATGACACCAGCAACTGGTTTGAGATCGGAGAGGTTATTCAATTATTTCCAGAGGAGAAGATATGACAACAGTAAAACTATCATTCAGGGGTACAGTTACAGCAACAGATACTAAACATGGACAGAGTGGAAGGGGGCCGTATAAATTTCAGTTAGAAGATGATACTCATCAAGCGAGATGGTTCTCAAGTTTCGATAAAAAACTGGAACCCATGGTGGAAAAAGCTGGCCTTGGTGCTGGCTGGGTAGTCGAGTACGTGGAAAAACCTTGGGGAGAGAACAACGACAGGATTTCCTACGATGTGACTGGTATTACAAGTACTCCTAGAGTTGCGAATAAGGCACCTGTTCAAGACGAGCCGAAGCCTGAGACTGTATCAGAGCCAGCCGTTATTAAGAACGAAGACATAACTGTCTGCCAGCACGGTGTATCACAGGTGGTGTACAACGCTAAATGTGGGATATGTATTATCCGTCAAGTTGGTTTCAAGGAGATCGAAAACAAAAGTGACATCTCTGAGAATGAACTATGGAGACTCACTAATCTTTATCAAGACATTCTCCTAGGTCATTACATACCCGAAGATGAAACTGATCAGTTCATTGCGTCTGTACCACAATAAATTTTCTGGAGAAACTTATGGCTAATGTAATAAAAAAAGATATACCTATGGCTTTGTCTAATGAGATGATGACGCAGATCACCAACGAAAATGGGGGCAACCGTAAATATAAGGTGAACGGTAGAACCTACACATCAGTGACAAGTATTATTGGTGGTCTACTGAAAAGCTATGGACTTGAAAAATGGAAGCAGGAATGGATTGACAACCAGCTAACCCACTTTGAAGGGTGGAGAATCACTCCGCAACTCGCCAATGAGATAGTCACAGCCAGTAGTAAAGAGGCCGAAGAATCTGCACGGATCGGTACTGAGATGCACGATATCATTGAGCGTCTTCTCAGAGGGGAAGATGTTAACGATGTCCCTGATCAGCTTGAGCCAGCTGTAAGGGCGTGGCTCAAGTGGAGAAAAGAATTTATCGAATGGGAACTCGTAGCTACAGAAGTGGGGGTCTTCAACCCCCACGCAGCTGGGCAGGTAGATGCCCTCTTCAGAAAGGGAAATGATTACTTGGTAGTAGATTGGAAAACATCAAGTGGATTGTATGACTCTAGCTTTTTGCAGGTTGCTGCGTATGCGAAAGCATTATCCCATATGTATCCGTTTAGGTATACCTCATTGTACGATTCTGGTATCAATATTAATTCTGTGCAAGCCTGTGTTGTCAGGTTGGTCAATGACTACCCACGACTACCTAATAAAAAGAAAAACCGAAGGGAGCCAAAAGTATTTTCAGATCGATGTGAGTACGTCATGGTGGACACAGATATGTGGTACGAAACTTTCGTTTCGCTAGTGAGACTCAGTCATAGAATGAAAGAGAAAGTACAAAAGGTAAGGCTGTAATGGAAGAACTATTTTGTAGAACAACTGAATGCAACCTGCATGATTTTAAAATCAACGCAGGTGGTGTGTGTAAATATGTAGATTTCATGTGGTTGCAACAACAGATGATACCAGCACAACCAGAAGTTACTGAGCGTGTTGTAGAGATAGAGAAACCAGTGTATATCCAATCAGAGAAAGAGGTGTACACCTACTCAAATAAAACTAAGCCAGCCGAAGTTGAACAAGGGGGTTACAGGTGGAAGTAACGATAGAAAAACAAGGATCAGGATATGCAGTTAAGTGGGACTCTAGTAACGTAGAGATGATAGTTCGCCACATCAAACCAAAGGGATTCAAGGCAGAGGTATCAACTTTCCTTAATGGTATCCCGGTACATAGAAGTAACCCTACCCTTGATTCGTCAAGTGGTATGCAGACATTTGCTAGGATGTTAAATAAACGTAGGCCAGAGAGTGATTATGGGGTTGACTGGGAACAGATAGTTGAAGACCTGTCTGGAATTGTGATTGATACCTATCGTACAGGGCAACCTGCCCTCAAGCTATCAGAGGTTGATCTAAGCAGTAGTATCGCATGGTGTATTGAAAATGTATTACTCGATGGAGAAATCAATCTCATCTGGGCCGATGGTGGTACTGGTAAATCCATGTTTGCTTTATTCTTATCGGTACTAGCACAACAGTCATGGATGTCCACTGACCATGGATTAATTGTAGAACCTTCTAATGTTCTCTACTTAGATTACGAAACTAAACCTAAAGAAATAGCCACACGAGCAAGGATGATCCATGCAGGTTTGGGACTTGAGGAACCAGATGTAGAAAGAACTGGAAGTAAGATCACCTATAACAAGTGTGAGCATACGTTGGTGGAAGAGGAAGATTATATCCAAGACTTGATCTATAAGAATGATATCTCCTTGGTTGTCATAGACTCCATGGG
>Ga0114899_1000618_pt1 | contig 24447 bp, 21 predicted proteins | sample MalvireepMed_215_FD_83497 | JGI IMG/M metagenome (GOLD analysis project Ga0114899, IMG submission 83497) | Marine viral communities from the Global Malaspina Expedition - Malaspina viral metaG DeepMed_215 | ecosystem: Environmental > Aquatic > Marine > Oceanic | place: Mediterranean Sea...
CACCGAAGTAGGGGTTGAGAATCTCTTCCGTTTCACTGAGCCAAAATGCGCCCTTATTGTCAAATGCCATCGGGCAGAAATCCTTGTACACTTTGTCCTTTTCCAGTCCGAAAGATTCGGTCACCTCCAGCATATTTTCAGAAAGCATTGAGAAGTGTTGCCGCAGGCCATCCAGGCTTTCTTCAGCCTGCATCATTTTAGTTGCTTCTGAAAACTTCTGTTTCAAAGCCATCCAGTGATCGTGTGCCTGGCCTTTCAGCCCGGCCATGTCAATCTGGTCCAAAGCTGCCTCCAACTGTTCCAATGCGGATTGTGTAGCCTTTGGATCATCAGCGACCAAACCATTCTTTACTTTGAAATAAGCATCGGCCAGCGCTGTGATTTGTTCCCTGAAAGCCTGTGGTACGTCCATGGTTTTCACATCCGGACGCATGAGCATACTGTAGTTTCCGGAAAGTTGTGCAGCCGCATCGATGGCAAATACTCCATTGGTCACTATCTCTTCACCCGCTTCCAGTCCGGCTTCCACCAGCCACATTTCGCCCATACGTGGGCCAATGGTGATTTCACGCATTTCGTAGGTAGGGAATTCTGTGTCGGGTACCTTGACATACACAATGGAGCGTTTGCCCGACCAGAGCAAAGCGGTACGGGGTATGGCCAGGGATGATTGTCCTTGTCGAAGTGTGGTTTTAACCTGTGCATTGACAAACATTTCAGGCCGTAGTTCCCCACTTCTGTTATAAGCTTCTGCACGAACAGAAGCCGCCCGTGTATTTGGATTAATCACCGGGTCTATGTAAGTGACCTTTGCTGTGAATGTTTGTCCGGGGATCCCGGCAGCCGTAAAGCTTACTTCATCACCAATTTTTACAAATGGCAGATCGGATTCGTACGCATCGATCATGATCCAGACTCGGCTCAGATCGACCACATCAAACAATACTGATCCGGTACCCACATAGTCGCCCACGGCAATGTTTCGCTGGGTCACTATACCTCCTTTGTCTGCGAGAACATCAAATTGATCCCTTACTTTTCCTGTTTTTTCTATTTCATCGATTTGGTTTTCATTGAGTTTCCAAAGCCTGAGCTTCTCACGTGCAGCAGTATAAAGCTCAGGGTAGGTCTCTTTCGTGGAGGCAGCTTCCAATAATTCCTTTTGGGCTGTAACCAACTCAGGCGAATAAATGGTGGCCAATCGTTCCCCGGTTCTTACCACCTGCCCTGTGAAGTTTACAAAGAGCTGCTCTATTCGCCCGGGAAATTTTGCCGTAACGGAAGCCAACTGGCGTTCATCGGCCTTCACTTTACCGGTAAGGAAAAGCTCACCTTCAGGTGACACTCCTGTAACTCTGGAGGTATGGATATTGGCCATGGCCACCGCTTCAGGGGTCATCTCATGAATCAATGGATTCGAACTGGCTGATGACCGTTTAGTGGAAGCTGGTATCAGGTCCATTCCGCAAATGGGACATTGGCCGGGTTCCGATTGCCTGATCTGCGGGTGCATAGAACAGGTCCAAACCTCATTACCTTCATCATGGTTATGCACGGCTGCTTCCGTCTCCTGATGACCTGAAGATGGTTTTACCATCCAGCCGAGTACGCCTCCCAATGTCAGCGCTACGAGGACGATCAGTAGGAGTTTTTTATTTTTAAATATTTCTTTCATCGTTTTAACTTTTTAGATCAATTAATTCAGTTCTGTTGCTGCCAGGTTTTCCAGCATGGCAATGGTGACGTGCTGATCTACTATTGAAGTGATCAGCTTGAGTTGATAATCGAGCAATTGCTGTTGTACCCGCAGCACTTCCTCGAAATCCCGTCCGTCAGTAGCGTAGCTGGTCATCAGCAGGTTCAGAGTTTGCCTGGCCAGGTCGGTTTGCTCCCGGTACAGCTTTGTCCTTCTGGTTGCATCGTCCAAATCCCGCAAGGCGGTTGACCATCGGGTGGTCAACTGATTGACGGTGTTTTCCCTGCGCTGCTGAACGGCCAATTGTTTCAATTCCGCCTCTTTCTGTAAAGCATTGTACTTTTTCCGATAGATGGGTATAGTCAGCCTCAACATGGGCATCACCATGTCATTGCCGCCCATCGGCATTCCATTTTCTGTCCTTGGACTAAAGGGCATATAGTTGACGCCTGCCCCCAACATAGGCCTGCCTTCCAGCCGAGCCATCTTTTTCTGTGCCTCATAGGCTTCTTCCTCGGCATCCAGCATTTTCAACATGGGATTGTTCTGCGTAATGCTGTCCAGCAAAGCCTGGCGCTCCCAAGAGACTACTGATCCGCTCAATGAATCGGCTATGCTTACCACTTCATTGATATCCCGGTTAAGCAACTGATTGAATTCGGCTTTAATGGGCAGTCGGGAGTCTTCAAGCAAGGCAAGTGTGTTTTCCAGTTCCTTGATCTGAATCCTTACCCTGAGCACATCACTCATGCCTGACCCGCCCCCGTTCATTGATGAGGAAGTACCCATTGAAGAACCACCTTTTGAACTGCTTTTACCGGAAGTGCCACTGGTCATTCCACCGCTCATTCCACCCATTGACGATGCTGATGAGGTGGAGGAACCGCTGTTCATGCTTGTAGCTTGCTGCATATTGCTAGGGCCGGAACCGGTTCCTATATCTGCACTCTGAAAACGAATGAGCGCCAGCCGCTCATACTGTTTAAGAATCTCAAGGTTTTCCTCCGTAATGCGGATTTCCTCTTCTAGCCGATACAGTTGATACCAGGTGTTTTTTACCTGATAAAACAAGCGGTATTTGGCATCCTGAAACACTTCGTACTGCGCCAGTGCCATTTTGCTTGCTTCATCCTTTTGGGTTTTCAGCATGCCGAACCAGGGAAACATCTGCATCAACTGGATGTCGGCTTGCTGGTTGCCCATGAACCGCTCCATTGGTTGAAAGAAGAAACCCATGGTCAGTTCAGGATCAGGAAATGCTCCCGTATGAGGCACATTTTCCAGAGAGGACAGATATTCATTGAAGTAGGCTTTTAACTCCGGGTTGTTTTCTGCTGCTACTTTCAGGTATTCATCCAGGCTTTGTGAAAAGCTTGTGGACTGAACTCCTAAAAACAACAGGAATATGATTGCTATTTTTTTCATCTTCCTCTATTTATGATTCAGTAAATACTTCGGGATTGCGTTTAATCTTGCGCTCTGCCCACCAACAGTATAGGACTGGCACCAGCAGAACCGTCATAATTTCGATGATCATGCCCCCGAATGAAGGAATGGCCATGGGTATCATAATGTCGGATCCTCGCCCGGAAGATGTGAGTACAGGTAAGAGGGCCAATAAAGTGGTGGCGGTGGTCATCATGGCCGGGAGTACCCGCTTTTGACCAGCCTCCAATACAGCTTTGCGAACCTCCTTCACGTTTTCAGGTTCCCGTTTCTCAAAGCTTTGCTTCAAATAGGTGGCCACTACAACGCCATCATCTGTGGCAATCCCGAACAAGGCAATAAACCCGACCCAAACGGCCACACTCAGGTTATACACCTTCATTTGGAAAAGCTCCCGCATGTTGGTGTCGAAGACCGAAAAATTCATGAACCAGTCCTGACCGTAAAGCCAGATCATAATAAAGCCACCCGCAAAAGCCATGGTAATGCCTGAGAACACAAACAAGGTGGTGGAAACGGCCCTGAACTGGAAGTACAGTATCAGGAAGATGGTCATCAAGCAAAGCGGAACAACTATGGCCAATCGCTTTTCGGCCCTTACCTGGTTTTCGTAGCTTCCTGAGAATTCGTAGCGAACGCCTGCCGGTACGATGAGTTCACCCGAGTCAATTTTTTCCCGAAGGTGGCGTTGCGCATCTTCCACTACCGTTACCTCCGCAAATTCCGGGAGCCTGTCCAGGAGTACATACCCCACCAAAAAACTGTTTTCCCCCCTGATCATTTCAGGCCCAGGCCGGTAGGTGATGTCTGCGAGCTGGCCAAGTGGAATATAATTGCCCAGTGGCGTAGGCACTTGCATGGATTCTATAGCCGAAGGGTCATCCCTGAACTCACGGGCATAGCGGACTCTGATCGGGAAGCGTTCCCGGCCTTCCACCGTGGTGCTGATTTGCATTCCGCCAATAGCCGTTTCTATGTAGTCCTGTACATCCCGGATGTTGAGCCCGTAGCGGGTAATCTGATCCCGGTCAATGTCAATTTCGAGGTAGGGCTTGCCTACAATGCGGTCAGCAAAAACGGCCTCTTTCTTTACTGAAGGAACTTCTTTGAGGTATTTTTCCAACTGTAAGCCGAATTCTTCGATGGTTTTCAGGTCGGGCCCATAAACCTTGATCCCCATGGGCGCCCGCATACCCGTTTGGAGCATTACCAGCCGGGTTTCGATCGGTTGAAGTTTGGGAGAGGATGTGACACCCGGAATATTGACCACAGAAACAATTTCATCCCAGATATCATCAGGCGTTTTAATATGGTTCCGCCATTGGCGGAAATACTCGCCACTGCGGTCTTCAATGAGTTGCTTGACTTCAATTTGTTCAGGGGACATGGTCTCTGGGTCATAGGTGGTTCCATCTTTCAGTTCAAAGTGACCATTATCATTTACTTTAAACCGCAGCTTGTTTCCATTGATATCGGATACGTATTCGCTTTTGTAGTTAATGGTGTTTTCGAACATCGAAATGGGTGCAGGATCGATAGCCGTTTCTGCCCTGCCTGCCTTACCCACCACCATTTCCACCTCAGGAATGGCGGTGACCATCATGTCCAGTTTTTGTAATACTTCCCGGTTCACTTCAATGCCGGAGTGTGGCATGGATGTAGGCATCAACAAGAATGAACCTTCATTGAGCGAAGGCATGAATTCTTCCCCCAAACCGGGGAAAACCTCTGATGCTGCCGTCCATCCGGAAGTTTCCCTCAGGTTCCAACCAAGTTTCTCAGTCGTATTAGGCAAAAAACCAAATACCCTGTCGAAACCCAGCCAGATATTGGCTCCTAACAGGACAATCACCACTGGCGCTATGAAGAACAAGCCTTTATTGTCCAGGCACCACATGAGTATTTTAGGGTAAAGCCTGAGGAACAAAGCGAAGGTGCCAAGCACCAGTCCGAGGATTACAGCAATAAACAGAAAATTGACAAGCAGGCTATTGGATACCCCCAAAGGTACCCATTCGGTGGTCAGTAGCCAGGCTACAGTCACTACTGTTACGCCCACCATCATCAGATCGCGGTATTTTCCCAGTCTATCAGGGTAGTGGTGCAGCAGCACGTTCACCAGCCCGAAACCAAACAGCACCCAGCCTGCCCATGACCATACGGTAAAGGCAATTACGGGCCCGGCAATTAGCAAAAGATAGTTCAGGTACAGTCCCGTTTTGCCTTTTGCCTTTTTCATGGAAAATATCCAATGCGAAAAAGCCGGCATGATGACAAGGGTAAAAATCACGGCAGACACCAGAGCAAAAGTTTTGGTGTAAGCCAGCGGCCCGAAAAGTTTGCCTTCGGCAGCTTGTAGTGTGAATACCGGCAGGAAACTGACGATGGTAGTACTAACAGCCGTGATAATGGCTGTAGCTACTTCGGTAGTGGCTTCATAAACGGTTTTTAATTTTGACTGGCCTTCGGGGGCAATTTCCAGGTGCCGGAGAATGTTTTCATTCAGGATAATCCCCAGATCGACCATGGTGCCGATGGCAATAGCGATACCGGAAAGCGCTACGATGTTAGCATCCACTCCAAAGTACTTCATGAATATGAAACACATGAGCACGGCCAATGGCAGCAGGGCGGATATCAGAATGGAAGCCCGCAGGTTGTACACCATCACGATGATGACTATGATAGTAATCAGGATCTGCAGGCTGATGGCTTCATACAATGTGCCGAGGGTCTCATAGATCAGGCCGGTGCGGTCATAAAAGGGGACGATGGTCACTTTGGATACTGTGCCGTCTTCCAGTGTTTTGGACGGAAGGCCATCGGCTATGGTGTTGATTTCTTCCTTTACGGCATTGATTATTTTCAGTGGATTATCACCGTAGCGGGCAATGACCACACCTCCCACCGCTTCGGCTCCTGATTTGTCCAGAATGCCGCTCATGTTTCTTGGTTGGGGACCAATATTGACCTTGGCAACATCTTTTACCCTGATAGGGACATTGTCCGTTACTTTCACCACGGCCTTATCCAGGTCGGCCAGCTCTTCTACATAGCCCAGGCCCCTGACAAAATAATCGACCCGGTTTACTTCAATGGTGTTGGCTCCCACATCGATGTTGCTGTTCCTTACGGCCTGCATCACATCCATGAGGCTAACCCCATGCGCTTTCAGAGCGGCAGGGTCAACATCTACCTGGTATTCTTTGACATATCCACCCACAGAAGCCACCTCTGCCACCCCTTCCACTGCAGTGAGGGCGTAGCGTATGTAATAGTCCTGGATGGTGCGCAGTTCGTGAAGATCCCAACCTCCGGTAGGGTTTCCGTCTTTGTCCCGGCCTTCCAGCGTGTACCAATACACCTGCCCCAGGGCGGTAGCATCAGGGCCAAGTTTTGGCTGCACATCCGATGGAAGCAAACCTGCCGGTAAAGAGTTGAGTTTTTCCAGCACCCGTGACCGGCTCCAGTAGAACTCAATGTCTTCATTAAAAATGATGTAGATGCTGGAAAAGCCAAAAGCTGAACTACTCCGCACACTTTTTACACCTGGAAGACCCAGCAATGCCGTGGTGAGCGGATAGGTGATTTGATCCTCCACATCTTGCGGGGAACGACCCATCCACTCGGTGAAAACGATTTGCTGGTTTTCTCCAATATCCGGGATGGCATCTACGGGTACGGGATCACGGGGAAGGAAGCCCACCTCCCAGTTGAACGGGGCTGTAACAATGCCCCAGGCTACAATGAGTAGCAATACGAGAACAGTAACGAGCTTATTCTCGAGAAAGAATTTGATTATGGAATTGAGCATTTTTCATTCAATTTTCTTTAAAACTGGATTGACTTGAGCGCATACAAATGCATGCACTTGTGGCGCAGCATAATGCTATGCCTAGTGAAAGAATTGAATGAAAAGCTTAAATAAGGAAGGATTGAACGAGCACAGGTATGTCACGCTCAATCAGAGGGGGGGAATAATCGTTATACGAATAATAATCAACTGCAGGAGCGCTGAAAAGAAACGATACCACAGCGTAGAGCACTGCGATCATTTGAAAATCAGGAACTGCAACTTTGGTCACTTGCGTAAGATCTTCATGACCCTCAATTACAACAGTCTGGTCTTCACAGCACCCTTTCTTAGTTACTTGCTGGTGTTCACAATCCGGATCATGCTTATCATTGGCACAAGGGGATTTTTGAGTGGCCATTTCGCAGGGCTCAGCCCCGGCAAAAAGTGCAATGCTCTCTAGCTGGCCCATACAGAAATGCATGCCAAAGGTGAAGCTCGTGGAACTGAGCAGCACCAGAATGGCCGATATTTTTCTAAAACGTTGCACTTTGGAGAAGATCTAATGCGAATATACGGAATTTAGTTCAGAATGTTCGATTTTAACGTCAAAAATGACGGTTTGCATTTCAAATACTTTAACATGTGGATGTTTATGCTTTATTTCTATTGGAAAATCATAGTTTGCTGATGCTTATTTTTGGAGTCATTATCTTTTACACAGCAGTAGAAAGAATCCCGTGTGGATGAGTCACCCACACGGGAGTTCCGTCAGAAACTAATCACCGCTTCAACCACGACTCCACTGAACTCAGCCCCGGCAAAACGCCCTGTCCAGGCATTGCCTTCATACTGCTGCTTCATGTACTCAACTTTTGTTAAAACGTTCTTTGAAAGATACCAGCCTCCACCAAAATTGACCCTGCTGATTTCCAAATCTTCTGTGGCACTTTCACGCATCTTGCCACTCACTGTATTGTATCTGCCACCAAGATAGAAACGTTCATCAGCTCCAAACCTATACAATACCTCTGCGGCTATTTGTGTGAATGCACCCTCTGTGTCGGCTTGAGGTGTTGTGAATTCATTGCTTCCATCAGCCAGCTCATAAATACCAAAGAACTCCAGGCCTTTGTACTTGATGAATGGGTTAATTTGCAAGGCTGTGAGTTTTGTGAACCTGGCATTGAACTGCCCATCACGAGGGCCACCTTCTGTATTGCCATCCACATCCGGTACTGTAAAAAGCACATTGTAATACCTGGAGCCTCCTCGGTCACCACCATACAGATATGTGCCTGTTGAGGTTCCTTTATTGATGTACCAAGATCCGGTCAATCGTACTCTCAGATCCTCGTTCAGTTGTTTATCGTATCCCAACTTTCCGAAGAAAGAAGGCTTATTGTCCGTATTGTCATTCACCGTTACATTTTGATTGAGCTTACCGTTTGTCAACCCAACCACTGCCAATAAGCCATTCTTTTGAACGGTAATCTCTCCGAATGCTTCGGTGGAGAATGCATCCATAAGATAGTTTCCCACAAAAGGGTTGAAAATACCTCTGGCATTGTCTGTTCTCCTGAAATGTGCGTCCCCATAGTTAAACTCATCTAGCCCTATGGTGATGCTTGTATATTTCATAACTCCCTCCAGAAACCCGGGTTTAACAAAGTCAAGATTATCCACTCTCATGTATCCACCCTTAATCCATGCTTCGTTGTGTGCTCTGGAAGAAAGATAGGTTCTGAGGTGCATCCGAACACCTTCCATTACCTGTACATCAAGGTTGAGGTTAGCTGAAGGTAAATTGAAATCGGAACCAAGCTCAACCAAGGTACTAGCATCATTACTTTGGTTAAGGCCCTGAAATTGCATGGCGAAATCACCGCCTACTCTTACTTTGAGGCCATCAAAGATAACTGTATCCTCTTTTGAGGGCTCGAATACATTCAGGCCGTTTTTATCGTTTGGCCTGAAATACTGCAAGCCTGGTTGTTGGGCGTATGTGGTATTGATCACCATCAGTGTCAAGGCAATGAATACCAATTGAATTTTATGAAACGTTTTCATGATTTTAACATTTTATTGAAAGTCTGATTAAAGAAACTTGATGATAGTTTTGTCGGATAGATCGTGTCTAATGCTGTTCGAATATCCCGGAGCAGCTATATTTCACAGAACCATTTCCGACATTGCCCGAAGGTTTTGTACCGGGCAACTAACTGATAATCAGATGTTAGCTAAAGAAGAAATGACTGGAACAGGATAGAGCGATACCGCCCTGACCAGCCGGGGGGAGCCTTTTTAGAAGTTGTGTAGTTTCTTGACTCGAAAAATTGTGTAGAAGGCAAATGAAAAGAAGGCTGAGCCAATGCCGCTGTTGAAGAAGCAATGACAGGAATGTCAGAATGAGGTGTCCTGAAATCATCGAGAGAGAAGATGGTTTCCTGATCCTCACAGCCATCACAAGGGTTGCTGTGATCGTCACAGCATGGTTCGTGGTGTTTTAGAAAAAGCTCGAAGCTGATCAGTTCGCCCCCGCAAAAGTGCTGAAACACTGCCATCCCTTTTCCAGGGAAGAGCATTGCAATGAGCAGGACGATATATAAATTGCGCTTCATTAGCTTGTTGGTGTAAAATGCCATCCATTGAAGGGGTATCTATTTGTTTTCCCCTTCAATATGACTCAAAAGTACGCAACGGTTATTGAGCGCGCTATGACATTGCACATGTCAAAACATGATGTATGTCACATAAAGCATTGTCTACCCTAGCAACATGCTTGATCAGAATCCAATTGTACTGGTGGACAAGGTGCTGAACCATAGCTGCAATACACGCAGCAATCCCCTTCCTTTGGTTTTAGCACCTGGTGGCAGTTTTCACATTCATAGAAATACTGACAGGCGTCAGTCGGCATAGTTTCTTCTTTCTGATGTCCGCAGTTGGGGCAAGTGATGGTAGATTCTAAGATGATTTCCATTTATTTCTCTGTTTTATTGGTCACTGAATATCCGGTTGAGTTGATGGCTTGTTCAATTTCAAGGACGTCCGTTTTGGATTTATCAAATTCTACGATGGCATTGCCCTGGTCGTAGGAGGCGGTTACATTCAGGATGCCGCTGAGCTTATTTACTTCATGCACTACATGCGCTGCGCACCCCTGACAAGTCATGCCTTTGATTTGAAAATTTACGGTCTGAATGTCTGACTTATCAACGATGATCACTTGCTTTTCAGATTTAGGGTAGAAAATGTGAGCATAAAGCGGGAACGCCAACATCAGGGCAGCAAAGACCGTGATTATTGAAAGGAACTTTCTTGTTTGCCAAAAGGAGGGCTGAAGGTCCTCCTCACAGGCACATTCTTTTTCCTTTTTGGCCTTTGGTTTGAGTTTCTGATACCAGGCAAAGCCTAATATAACCACTGTGATGCCGACAAAAAAAGGCCTTGCCGGATCGAGCCATGAGAAAGTGGACGCAATCCCGCTTGCACCGGCCACTAATGCAAGCACCGGGCTGATGCAGCAAAGGGAGCTTACTAAAGCGGCTAAAAGGCCGCTGGTTAAAAGGGAATTTTTCATATACTTAATTTTCAAAAAAAGAAGGGCTCTGCGCCCTCCCAGTTACTTTTTCTTACAGCAGGCGGGTACTTCCGCCACTTTCATGTCATAAGGACATTCAGGAGTGCCTGCCAAAGGGCAGGTAACTTTTGGACAATCTGGAGTACCTTCCAAAGGACAAGCTTTTGGAGATGAGTTGATCCCGTAGGCAAGGCCACCAATTGCGAGAATACTCGCTGTTGCGAAAATCATGAGTTTACTTTTCATATCAATCTATTTTGCTAAGGATGTATCCCAGCTGACCTGTTGCTGTTTTTAGTGAAACCTTTATGCTTTGAGTGAGATCATGGGGTATCATAAGGTAGGAATTGAATTTGGGAGCTTAAACAAATCGAGCACAGATGAAATGATTCGCTGACTTTGCGCTTCTACTGAATAGAATATGGTTTGTCCCGATTTTTTAGTCGTCACGATTCTTGCATCCTTCAGTTTTTTTAGATGTTGGGAGACGGCCGGCACGGTCATGCCCAGGATGTCTGACAAGTCACATGGGCAAAGTTCATTTTCCTGTTTCAAGAGGTACAGGATTTTGAGGCGAACCGCATTACCTGCCAGATTCAGTACATCGGCCAGTTCTAAAAAGCTTTCTTCTTTGTTTTTCAAGTCTTCTCTGCAGCGACTGATCTGGATGCTATCTGCAAAGACACGGATACATGTATTCATAGTATTTAAGCAATTGCTTAAACAAAGGTAGGGAATGATAGTTATTTAAGCAAGTACTTAAATACAAAGGGCTATTTCGCCCTTCTCATCAATTTTGGTGCTGCTAGTTTCTCTCTTAGATTCTGCATATCCTCACTCACTTTTTTCTCTACCACTTTGGCGTAAACCTGCGTGGTTGTAATTTTGGAGTGACCCAACATCTTGCTAACCGTTTCCAGTGGCACACCATTACAAAGCGTAACTGTAGTAGCAAAAGTATGCCTGGCTAGGTGAAATGTGAGGTTCTTTTCAATTCCGCACAGATCAGCAATTTCTTTCAGGTAAGAGTTCAGCTTTTGGTTAGAAATCATTGGGAATATTGCCCCCCTCTGCACAGCTCTTGGATGGGTTTTGTATTTCTCGATGATTTCCCAAGCTTTGGGAAGGATAGGAACCCTTACCGGCTGGTCGGTCTTCTGGCGGCAGGTAGATAACCAGTATTCCCCATCAATGCCAATGGTAATATTGGATGGGGTAAGGTTCATAGCATCGATGTAGGCCAGTCCGGTATAGCAACTGAACACAAACAAATCTCTTACCCACTGCAGGCGGACAATTTTGAAGTCCTTGTTCTCTACGGCCTCCAGCTCTTCATCATTGAGGAAATCCCGATCCACCCGATGGAATTTGAGCTGGTACTTGTCAAATGGATCCCTGCTTACCCATTCCATTTTCACGGCCATTGTCACCATCTTCCGGAACCTCTCCAGATGCTTCATCACTCCATTGTTGCCAAGCGGCTTCTGGTGGTCTTTGGGTTTATAGTTTCGGAGGTAGAATTCAAAATCGGTGATGAATTTATAAGACAGTTCCGAAAGGAACATGTCGGTAGTACCAAAGCGCTCTTTCAAAAATCGATGGATATACTTCTGAGTGGTGAAGTAGTTTTTCATCGTGCCCCACGCCAGTGTATCCCGCATTGTCTGGTTGTGATAATCCACCAGCTTGCATAAGGTGAAGTCCTTTTGGTCTGTACCCAGGAACATACTCTTGATGGCATCAGCAGTGATCAGTCTTTTTTGGACCTGCATCTCCTGGTAGCACTCCATAATCCTTGCCCGGACTTCATCCAGGTAGTGATTGAGCGATTTGATTTCTTCCCGGCTGCCCTTGGCCATGCCTTTTGAGCTGTTCCAGTCGCATGGTTTGATCCAACGCTTCAATGATATTTCTACCCTGCGGCCATCAACGGTGACCCTGGCATAGATTGGGAGTAGGCCATCTTTGGCCTTGTTCGTTCTTGTGATGAACTGAACTCCGAAGGTGTTTGTAGTTCTCATGACAATTCAGCTTTTGAGTGTTTGTGTTAAAATGATTCCTCTCGTGGTGAACTGCTTCCACAAGGTCACTCAAACAGACCTAAAACAGTTCAAATTATGCGATGCAACTATCTGTTTTACAGCTATTTGCATCAATCTGGTGAACTAAAATAAACCATTCATTTGGTTCACCGGATAGGTCTCATTTTTGCTGAAATTGTCTAAATCGAACTGATACGTAAAAAATAAAAAAGCCTGCAAATCGTAAGATTTGCAGGCTTTTGATATAGGTTGTTAACCTATTTGTCGGGGTGGCAGGATTCGAACCTACGACCTCCTGCTCCCAAAGCAGGCGCGATACCGGGCTACGCTACACCCCGTTTCCCTAATGGGAGTGCAAATATAAAGGTAAATTTCTTTTTGCAATACCGGCAATGAGGAAAATTTCAGCTTTTTGAGCATAAAAAAACCACGACATGCGTGGTTCATTTTTAAGTCTTTGAGAATCAATCTTCTCCGTCTGTAGTCCTCGCTGTTACCGTTCCGCGAATGGTAAGAATTATAGGCTTTTTGTCCAGGGCATTCGTCATTAGCGTTACCGTTTTATTCTGGTTACCCATTTTTCCGGCACTATTGAATTTCACCTGCACTTCTCCTTTTGCGCCCGGGGCAATTTCTTCCTGAGAGTATTTAGGTACAGTACATCCACAAGAGCCCCTGGCTGACAATATCTTCAGTGGCTCTGTACCCACGTTTTCAAAAACAAAAGTATGGAGAACTGTATCGCCTTGTGCAATTGAACCAAAGTTGTAGAGCGTTTCTTTGAACTCCATCATAGGGCCGGTCTTCACCGCTTCTTCCTGTGCTTTGGCCATCTGAACACCAAGGAAAACCAGCATTACGATCATTAACTTTTTCATAGTCTTATGTTTACGTATTAAAACTAAAGCTTATCGGTCAAAATGTAAAGGCTCATGCCTCCTGAATCGCTGTATTTGCGAAATCTAATAACGGAACAATGGCCTGATATGATTCAACAACCAGGTCAGGAAATGCATCAGAGTAAAAATCCAACCGATTTATGGGCCTGAAGGCCGCCAGACTCTTCATTCTCAGCAGGTGTATATGTGGATGATCTGAAGAATACCCTTTCGGATTACCTTTCAGCATATCTTCTTCATAAAGAACAAAGTGACTGGCGAAAACCGAATTGTTAAGAATCTGGTTAAGCCTCTCTCCTTCATAGTCAACTTCCTGTCTCAAAAGTTTAAGCTTATCATTAGAAGGATGCCACAGCCCTCCGGCAATCAGCTGTTCATTCACACCCAAATGAATGTAGAAATCGGCCAATCCCTTACCATAACCAAATCCTAGCCCCATATGGTCTTTGTAAGTAGGCCTGTCGGGATGAAACATCAGGTTGTTATTGATCCGGCTCAGGGATTTTCTGGCATTAGGCTGAACAATCCTGGGATCGATTTGCTTCAACTCATCCAGAATTGGATCGAAAGTTTCTACCAGAATGCCCTTTACCTCCTCATAACGAGATCGATTCTTATCCATCCACTCCTTGGAGTTGTTCCTAGTCAAATCTTCCAAAAACTCAAATACTTTCCTTTTAGACATAGCTTGTCAACAGAGTGCTTGTTAAAAAGTTATTTAATCGATGAGGGAAATTCCATTCAGATCGGTGGTCAGGTATTCGGTCATTACATCGAAAAATGGTCTGATAGCCACATAAACCTTTACCACTTCTTCCAAAAAATTCTCCTGATGCACCTCATCATCCTTAAATGATTTGAAGACATACATAGATTTGTACCTGAGTAAATCTATCTCCGGGTGATCCTTATCGAAGCCCTTCGGAGCAGTTTTCACTTGCTCTCCCATCAGCTCTCCAAACACTTCTTTAAAACCTTTACTCTCCAGTACAGATCTGAGCGGTGAAGCGTCCTGAGCCACCTGATCCCTGATCAATTTGAGGTCTGCCGGATTGGGGTTATAGAATCCTCCACCAACCACAGTTTCGCCAGGTTTAAAACGAAAAAAATACCCCCCTCTCAAGTCCGGTTTTATCCTCGCAAAACTACCTGCAAAACGGGGGTCATACGGACGCTTATCATTCGAAAATCTGACGTCTCGATAGATCCTCATCAAGCTCTTTTTTCCAGAGGAGGTGGAGAGCTGATCAAGCTGCTTCATCCGATCCAAAAGCTGATCCACAAAGGCAATGACATGTTCATGTTCTTGCTGATATCTTTTCTTGTTTTGGTTGAACCAATCGCGATCGTTGTGTTCTTCAAGTTGCTTGAGGAAATCAAAAGTTGATAACGGGATAGAGGTAGTTTTCATAATGACTAAAGTTAGAAATCTGTATCTAATAACTGACGATTAATCTGATAAAATAGGGACATAACTATAGTCCAAATATCAAGTCACCGACAATCAAATCTTCTATATAAACGGAAAAATCAAATTGAACTATAGATGGTTACTCATCAAGCAAAAGATGAACCCAAAAAAGAAGATCCTGCATGAACCATAGTACTCAATCACGCAGTCCAACTCCGTTATGAACCAAAGACTATCTGTGAGAGGAGTAAAAGTTGACTGGCAAAACAGATGACAGCTCAGTGTATGATTCAGGTGTCAGATCGGGAGTATCAAAAACACCGAGCACATCTTTTAATTGGGCCAAAGTTCTCACCCCAACAGCAACACTTGTCACGGCTTCACTGGCCAGAACCCACTTAATTGCCAATTGAGAATTTGTCATTTTCTCAATTGAGAATAAACTCAACTTATCTCTCAGTAATTCAATATCTTTTGATTCATAATCTAAGTAATTACTTGAATCTTTTTGAGCCAATAAACCCTTTGCCAATGCTCCTCTTACTATCACACCAACACCATTTGCATGCAGCAATGGAAGCAACTCTTCTTCCGGTCTTCTATCGAGCAAACTATACTGCAACATATCAGAAACCACCCCGGGTTGCGCAGCATATTCCCTGACCACATTCGGTCTGATAGAGGAAATACCATAGTGCAAAATCTTGCCTTCAGACTTTAGTTGCTCAAATGCTTCCACTACCTCTTCCCTATTGTCTTCAATAGTCCCTCCGTGCAATTGATAAAGATCAATGTAATCTGTACCCAGCCTTTGCAGACTTTTATCTACAGCACTAAGAATATAACTTTTCGAAGGATTCCACTTCCATCCTTCACCAGATGAATTTGGTTCATTACCTACTTTGGTAGCAAGTATTACATGCTTGCGGAAAGGCCTGATTGCCCTGCCCACCGTCTCCTCATTGAAACCATTCTGATAAATATCGGCCGTATCGAAATAGTTGATTCCACCATCATAAGCCAAACGGATTAGCCGGGAATTTTCGGCATGATCTGTACCCAGGGACATGCATCCCAGACTGACCTCTGAGAGACTAATTCCCGTTCTTCTAAGGAGCCTGTACTTCATCATTGATATGTTCTATGTGACTAATATTTCCGTTCTCACTTAGCAGAATTGCAAGCCCTCTTGTTGAAGGAAACTGTGCCGAAATAATCACCAGAATTGAGATGAGCGGAACGGACAAAATCATACCTAAAATCCCCCAGATACTACCCCAGAATGAGAGGGCAATAACCACTACCAAAGGGCTCAGATTTAGAGTGCGTCCCATGAGTTTTGGCTCCACGTAATTGCCTATAAATATCTGAACTATTTCGATGGTAAGGAGCACATAAACAAAGGGCCAGAAAGAGGCAAATTGGAAGATGGAAAAGATGGCTGGCAAGAGTGTTGCCACCAGTGAACCGATGTAAGGAATGTAGTTCAACACAAAGATGATGAACGCCCAAAGCACCGGAAAGTCTACCCCCAGAATAAGCAAGAGTATATAGCTCACCACTCCCGTCATCAGACTTACCTCCGTCTTTACTGTGAAGTATTTATTCACAGCCCTGCTGATTCTATCCACTATCTCTACCACATTCTTCCTGCTCCCCTCCTTTACAAACATGTTTTGAATTTTCTTGTCGAGATAATTCTCCTCAATCAGAAAGAAGATCAGGTAAACAATTACCAGAGTAAAGTTGCCCAGTGCCACACTCAGCGAACCAAAAAGCGAGCTCAGCATGGATTGATAATCAATTTTTTCAATAGCCTCCTCTACATTGGGCAGAAAGTCGTACTTCATTGTGAATTCATGCATCTGATCTAAGAACAGGCGCAGATTATCATCATAAGCATCGGAATTTTGCGCTATCAGTGAAATATTCACCGAAATGATCTGGTAAATCCCATAGATAAAGGACAAAGTAATCACAAAGGCTATCACTCTTTGCAGCCAATGCGGCAGTGCCTTGCCCCTGATGGTGAATTTGGCGATGTACTTTCTGGTGGTTCTAATGAGATACCAGACCAGTAAGGCCAGAACAATGGGCTCCAAAAAAGAACGGAAGTAAATAAGTCCAAACACTGCACCAATCAGGATAATCATCCAATAGGCAGCCTTTTTTAAATTTTCGCTGGTTAAATCTGTATTCATGATATTGATTAGCTGAAAATAGCTAATTCAAAGACAAACTGTGCATTTAAAATTTCTAAAGATTTTCTATCAGTGTCGTTGCATTCAAAAAATGCTTTTTCCTATATTTGCACTCGCTTTTGAAAAAGCCCGTTGGTCCTTTAGCTCAACTGGATAGAGCAACTGCCTTCTAAGCAGTAGGTTTCAGGTTCGAGTCCTGAAAGGATCACACAGAAAAAAAGGCCTCAGCACAACGCTGAGGCTTTTTTATTTCCCTAATTCAAAAGCTCATTGAAAAAGAAAAGGCCACCCTCTCAGGCGGCCTTCAGACACTTTTAAACTCTAACCACTACAACCAACTTCACATTCCTATCACAAATCAACCATGCATTCAAAGTGCCTTAATTGCTCTTTTCAGTGCTTGCAGCAAATCGTCCATTCTGTGTGCTTCATCGATCATTTCGTCTAACAGGTTCTGCTGTTTTTTTGTTTCGAATATTGCTGCACTGACTTTGTGTGCCTGCTCCTCCAAGTGCCCCCAGGTGAAAAGGAGTTGCTCTGTTAAGCGTGTAATCTCAGGGAGCACAGATGACTTCTCAGTCTGATCAATAGTCTGATTTAGTTGCTCTTCTATCCCCCCCTCAATCACGGGCACAAAAGTATGGAGACCTGCTATGAAGCAAGTCAGTGAAATACGTAAAGAAAAAAATAAGTGTTTCCCTTAGAATGAGGCCGCAGGCCTACTTGAAATCAGGGAAGATGTTGTTCTCCAAAGCAAATATCACCAAGCCGGCCACATTCTTGCTTCCTGTTTTCGACAGCATATTACGTTTATGCGCCTCTACCGTTCTTGGGCTGATGAACAGTTCATCGGCTATTTCCTGATTGCTCTTCTGGCTCAGAATAAGGTAAAGAAGTTCCCTTTCCCTTTCTGTCAGGTCAGTTATGTAATTAAAACTTTTTTGTGTCACCCCACGGATTTTGTTCATCATTACCTCAGTGATTTCCCTTGAGTAATAATGACCTCCCTCATGAACGGCCCGAATGGCCTGATACAAATCTTCCCTGCCAATGTCTTTCAGAATATATCCATTAACGCCTAGCTGAAGCAGTTTCTTAATAAAAGCAACTTCGCTAAACATTGTCAAAATCATAATTTTCTGGCCCGGATTTGTTTTGAGTACTTCCTCAGTAAATTCAATACCATTCATCTTTGGCATTTGAATATCAGTTAAAACCACATCTGCCTGCAGATTTTTTAGCTTATTGAGTGCCTCCATGCCATCGGCAGCAGTTCCAGCAACGTGAAAATCAGGAGTATTGGCCAGATACGAAATGAGCCCATCCCTAAACAGTGGATGGTCATCCACGATGAATATTTTAATTGGATCAGCCATGATGTTTTGGTTTTTTGGGTAACCATGCAACAATGCAGGCTCCCCTCCCGGGTCTTGAATCAACTGACAATTGACCGGATAGCGCTATAATTCGGTTTTTCATGCCAGCAAGTCCAAAACCCTGCTTATAAAGATCAATTTTATTCTTGTCAAAGCCAACACCATTGTCCTCGATCATCATCTGGATTCCATCATCATTGCTGACAAGTTGTATGCTCACTTTAGTGGCTTTGGAATACTTGTTAATATTATTGAAGGCCTCTTGAACCACACGATAAAGGCCCAACTCTACCTCTCTTGAAAGTTTATCTTCCAGGTTATTATAGTAGTTGATCTCAATTCCGAGGTTACACTTGAGCTCATCCAGCAACTGCTGAATGGCCTGATCCAGCCCTAACTCTTCAATCTCCATGGGCATGAGCCTATGTGCAATATTTCTACTCTCCCTAATGCCTTGCTCCAGATATTGCAGACTTTTATTGTAATGATCCTGAAACTTGGGAGGTAATTCTTTGACATCATCACTCAAATACTTCAGATTCAATGAACTCGCCCCCAAAATTTGCTGAACGCCATCGTGCAAGTCATTGGCAATCCTTGCCCTCTCTTTGTTTTCAGCCGCGTATATGGCCTGATTTATCCGTTCCTGGCTTTTAACAATGGGGGTAATATCGAAAATACAACCCTCTAGCGAAATCAGGTCATCATCTTGATCATAGACACCTACCCCTTGTTCCCAAATCCATTTCTGAATTCCGGCTTTGTCCCTGATTCGATAGGTAACGCGAAAAGTTGACTTTCTCGACAAACTCTCCTGAACATGTTCCCACACCTCTGCCCTTTCCTCCGGTAGTATGAGTTCGGCATAAGTAATGTCGCTGGGTGAGCCATAGAATTCTTCCTGCTTATATCCCGTTATTTGCTCACAAGCCGGACTGATATAATCCATGGTCCAGTACTGATCATTTCTACATTGATAGACTATTCCTGGCAGGTTGTTGATTAGATTATTGATTTTTCGGTAGCTCTCTTCGAGTTTCAGTTTTGCTGTTCGCTTTTCAGAGACATCTGTGATTACTGCCATTACCAATGTTTCGCCTTCAATACTTACCGGGCTCAAACTCACCTCCACATAGAACAGTCTGCCGTTTTTCTTCCGCCCTTTAAAATCTTGTCCACGGCCCATAATTCGGTTGTGGGGCCTGTTAAAATATTCGGCCATGTGCATTCTGTGTATCTCCCTTTTATCGGAGGGCAACAACTGCTCAAGTTTCATTTGCGAAAGCTCCTCTGAACTGTAACCAAATACTTCAACTGATCTGTTGCTGTGGAGCAGAATATTTCCTGTTCTGTCTATCAGAAAAAGTGGGTTAGGGTCTTCCCTGATCACTGCCCTAAACTTCTCTTCCTGCTGAGCCAAAAGTTCAGTATATACCTTTCTCGCATGGATATCGGCATGGCTGCCAACGACACGAACAGGATGGCCATTTTCATCCCAAACAGCCTGACAAGTAGATTTAAACCAGTGATAGTCCCCATTTTTCTTCCTGAGACGAAATTCCATCACATAAGGGATTTTCCTCTCCAGATAATCATCAAACCTTTTTTTAGCCTCCGCCTTATCGTCCGGATGAACCAGATCGTAGAACCCCTCTGCCAGGTCTGGTAAATCCTCTTCTTGGTAACCCAGGTTACGGTACATTTTGTCTGACCAGAACACCTTATTCTTCTGGGGCTCCCAGTCCCACACACCATTTTGTGTACCTTCTACTGCCAACTCGAACCGAAGTTTGCTTTCTTCCAATTCGGCTGTTCTTTTTCTAACCAGGTCTTCCAGATTATCTTGTAGAAGCTCTCTTTCTATAGCGGCTCCAATTGAGTTGGCCAGTGAAAGCAACAGGGACTTCTCTGAAATGGACCATCTTTTTTCCTCTAACCTGTCCGATAAAGACAGAGCTCCCCAAAGCCCATTATTCACCATGATAGGGAACATGGCTATCGATTTTGTTTTATCGGCCTCCATATGCTGTTTCAGGCCTTCTTCACTGTCAGAAACCATTACCTCGAAAGATCTTCCCGCTGAAAGAGTCTTGTAGAGCCTTGTAAATGAAGTAAAAGGGATATTCTGGTTATGCTTAATTCTTTCTTCATCTTCCTCTTTAGTATTGAAGTATTTTAAAGATGAGACAAGTTCACCCTGGCTATTCCTGTGGGTAATGTATACGGAAGCAGCGCTTATGGCAAGATTTGTACAGAGTGTTCGGAGAGCAATATTGATTCCTTCTTCAAGTTTTTGGGAAATAAGTGCATTAGTAGCTTCAGCAATTCCCAATAAGAAATCATCAATGCGTTGCGCGTTCATTCGAGGGTGTATAGGTCTATCCTAATTTATGAATTTTAAATCACACAATATGTTGGATAAAACATTTTAAAGCCACCCATAGAAATAAGAAAGGCCTCTCCGTATGAGAAGCCTTTTCTAACCAAAACACTATTGTATATACTACTTTCTTATAAACCTGGCCGAAAGCCGCGAATTGGGCAGCGTTCTACCCAGTTGGTAGGTAAGTTCATCTCTGTTTATTGAGATGTAATTGATCTGACCATCGTCTTTCAGCCACAAATGCATCTTTTCCCCTTTTCCTACCGAGCCAATAATTGGGTCAACGTAACCTTCATACTGCCACTCTACCTGATAATATGTTGAGGGAATGATGCCATGTGTTTCCTGATTGAAGCCAACACTTTCCAGAAATAAAATCATCTCTTTTTTGGTAGGAATCGACCATCCTTCCGGCCTCAAGGCCTCTACTTCCTGATAGCTAAACAGCCTCTCGTAAATATTCGAGTTCTCTACTCTGACCGATAAACTACTTGTCATCCATTCATAAGTGCCAAGCACAGCCGAATCAAAATGAAGGCTCCCCAATCCTACGCCAGAACCTGGCTCCTTTTCCATTCGACCCTCCAATGCCCAATCTATAGGCATATAAAGAAATGGTACTGAAATGATCAGGGCGAAAAAGGTTTTAAGCGTTCTCATAACAAATGATTATGACTCAAATGTCGAACTCATGTAACTGCTGGCTATTGGTACTTTGCCTGCAGAAAAAAATTAGGCATTTCACCTAACCAGTATTTTAGCAAGGCTTAACAATCTTTAACAGGGCATTGGACACAGCACTTGATGAATGGCATGTTAAGCTATAGATACTTGGTTATATTTGGAGTTTGAGAAGAGCAGATGACTTGGTTTAAGAGCATAGGAACAACAGAGTGGGTAATCATCGGTGTTTTCATTGTAGCCTATTCTGTCTATATCGTGCGGCTGCTAAGGGTGGCCAGGCGAATGAATACCACCTTCAGACCGCTTATTTTCAAGATACTGATGAGAAGTCTGGCCCTTACCTTACTCATCATTGCCCTATTAGGCCCCTCTTTTGGAGAAACAACTAAAGAGGTAAAGTCTGAAGGAAAAGACATCTACATTGCTGTAGACCTTAGCCAGTCTATGAATGCCTTCGATATTCAGCCTACCCGGTTGGAGAAAATCAAATTCGAATTGAAAAACATAGTTGAAGCGTTTAGCTCAGACCGTATAGGCCTGATCATCTTCAGCTCAGAGGCCTTCGTACAGTGCCCTCTTACCTATGACCAAAGTGCCTTGAACCTGTTCATCAGTACATTGAATACCAGCCTCGTTCCTAATGCAGGAACCGACTTTGGAGCGCCATTGAGAATGGCCTTCGATAAGCTCGATGAAGCAGAAACACCAATCACTCAGCAAAAAGCCAAAATTATTCTGATGATCAGTGATGGTGAAGACTTTGGTGAAGAAACAGACGATGCGGCAAGCCAAATTGTAAAAAGTGGCGTTCAGCTCTTTGCTTTAGGCGTTGGAACAGAGTCAGGATCGAAGATCCGACAAGCCAATGGCTTCAAAAGAGACCGTGAAGGGCAGGAAGTAGTAACAAAGCTCAATTCCAAATCGTTAAGAAAACTGGCAGTAGACACTGGTGGCAAATACTTTGAGATCAATGAGAATCAAAATGATGTCACCAGATTGATAAGAGCCATCAACGAAGTGGAAGGAGAAGTCCGCGATGCAAGAACTATTGATGCTTCTGCCAATAAATTTTATTTCTTTTTGCTGGGAGCCATCATTCTCCTGGCATTAGATGCGTTAATTAGAAGAAAGACATTGAGAATATGAAGTACCTTTTAAGTGTATTGGTTATTCTGGCTGGTATTACCGATCCGGTAACCAAGATTGCCAAATCGAACCAGCTGAAAAGAGCAGCAGAATCTGCCTATGAAGCAGAAGAATACAGAGAAGCTGTTCTAGCCTATCAGACTTTACTTGATTCCATGCAAGTGGAAGATGATAAAGCCCGGTTGAACATGGCCAATGCTGCCTACATTATTTCCTATGGTGGAGATAACATGGGACTTCTCAGCGACATCAGCAGTGGCAAAACGCAGGTTCAGGACAGCAGTCAGTTGAATGCAATCAGTGGCGATTTAAGATACTTCGACATTGCCGATAAGGCTTATAAGGCGGTAACATCTTCATCAGATAAGTCACTGGCCTCCTCTGCGCATAATCAGCTTGGCATTATCTCCTATAAAATGAGCGAGCAATCTCCTGATGAGAAAGAATCCTTCATGCAGTCTGCTCTGGGCAATTTCAAGAAAGCATTGCTCAAGAATCCTGAAAATGATCAGGCCAGATATAATTACGAACTACTGAAGAAGCTCATTCGTCAACAACAGGAGCAGCAAAAGCAAGATCAGGAACAAAAACAGGATCAACAGCAGCAAGATCAAAAGGATCAAAAAGATCAGGAGCAGAAAGATCAGCAACAGCAGCAAAAGCAAGACCAGGAGCAAAAGCAGGATCAGGAACAGAAAAACGAGCAGGAGCAGCAGCAAGATCAGCAACAGAAAAATGAGCAACAGCAGGAACAGGAGCAAAAAGAGGGTGAGCAGAAAGACGACCCAATGGAGAAACTCATGGAAAAGCTGAAGGAAATGAACATTCCGCTAGAAAAAGCTCAAATGATTCTGGAAGCCATGAAGAACAACGAAGTGCAGTATGTTCAGCAGAAGAAACGCAAAGCTTCACAAAAGAAAGACTCCAGCAAACCGGATTGGTGATTTTAGATGTTAGACTATAGACACTAGATTTTAGATTTTAGTGTCTAATGTCTAGAGTCTATTATCTAGAGTCTATTATCTAGAGTCTATTATCTAGAGTCTAGAGTCTAAACTGCTTTCATTCTCCATCGCATTTCTTATCTTTGCTAACGATCGTTAGGAAAACTAAAGTAGCATATGAAGGAAGTATATATAGTATCAGCAGGAAGAACCCCAATTGGTAGTTTCGGAGGTAAATTATCAGGTTTTTCTGCAACACAATTAGGTTCGTTTGCCATTAAAGGTGCGCTCGAAAAAGCAGGTATCTCTGCCAGCGAAGTACAGGAAGTTTTTATGGGCAATGTAGTGTCTGCCGGTTTGGGCCAGGCTCCAGCCCGTCAGGCTGCATTGGGAGCAGGCATTGGCAATGAGGTTCCTTGTACTACCATCAACAAAGTTTGTGCCTCAGGCATGAAATCAGTGATGTTAGCTGCCCAGTCTATCATGCTTGGCCTGCAAGATGTAGTTGTAGCCGGGGGTATGGAGAGCATGTCCAACATTCCCTACTACATTCCAAAGGCCCGCTACGGTTACAAGTATGGGAACGGAGAACTCATTGATGGGCTGGTAAAAGACGGTTTATGGGAAGTATATAACCAGTTCCCAATGGGCAACTGTGCAGATAACACTGCTAAGGAAATGAACATTTCCCGCGAGGAGCAAGACGAATACGCCATCAACTCATACAAAAGAGCTGCCGCTGCCACCGAAGCCGGTAAATTCAAAAGTGAAATTATTCCAGTTGAAATACCTCAGAGAAAAGGAGAGCCTGAAATAATGGATGAAGATGAAGAATTCAGAAAC
>Ga0114899_1000623_pt1 | contig 24282 bp, 16 predicted proteins | sample MalvireepMed_215_FD_83497 | JGI IMG/M metagenome (GOLD analysis project Ga0114899, IMG submission 83497) | Marine viral communities from the Global Malaspina Expedition - Malaspina viral metaG DeepMed_215 | ecosystem: Environmental > Aquatic > Marine > Oceanic | place: Mediterranean Sea...
ATGTATTTTATTTGGCATATTGGCGGGTTTGGTTGAATTCCTTATATTATTTTACTCGCCAATTGCTGTGACACTTCGACCTGACGGTCAGTTAATGTTAGTCGCAATGTTGTGGTCGATTGCCTATTTTTCGATTAAAAATCAGCAACAAACACAATCAATGATGTTGAATGAACTTAGGCTGCAAGATTCTCTAAAACAATCACGTTTGGAGGTTCTGCTTGGGCAGCTAGAGCCCCACTTCTTATTCAATACGGTGAATAACATTAGAGCTTTGATATTAGAGGATTCGGATAAGGCCAGAGATTTATTAGGAAAATTTTCTATCATGTTGCGTTATAACCTTTTAACTCAATCAACTAGTCAAGTTTCATTATCTGAAGAAGTATCTATTGTTGAAAATTACCTCCATTTGGTTAAAATCCAATTTGAAGAGAAGCTAAGAGTTTCAATCAATGTGGAGCCTAAACTTGGACACATTTCTGTACCGAGAATGATGCTGCAGCTATTGGCGGAAAACGCAATAAAGCATGGAATCAGCCATCTGGAAAATGGTGGAGAATTTCGTTTGGATATTTATAGGCAGCGAGACGATTGTATTATTGAAGCATCAAATCATGGTCGACTTTCTGGTAAATTTAACAGAAAAATTGATACTAAGTCAGGGTTAGGGATCAAAAACATACAGGAACGACTGAAGTATTTATACGAAAACAAAGCAGAGTTTAATATTGAACAAATTAATGACAGAGTAGTCGTTAAAATCAAATTGATAGGAGCCGTCTTATAGTGTTTACCGCAATGATTGTAGAGGACTCTCGTCTAGCTAGATTAGAGTTAAAGAAGCAGCTCAAGGCCTTCAATGATATTTCGCTAGTAGGTGAAGCCGCTACTTCAACAGAAGCAAGAGAGTTAATGCTGGAAAAAGCGCCTGATATTATTTTTCTAGATATTAATCTCCCAGGAGGAGACGGCTTCAGTTTTATTCGATCACTTGATTATGAGCCATTAATAATATTCACGACTGCCTACAGTGAGTATGCTGTAGAAGCATTTGATGTTAATGCAGTAGATTATATTTTAAAACCTGTCGAAGTAGACAGACTGGCAGATGCCATTGAAAAATGTAGGAAGCTTAAACAAAACAAAGATAATGCTATTCCGACGAATATCAATAAAAACCAATTCTTTATAAAAGATGGTGATAAGTGTTATATCGTAAAACTTGAAAAAGTGAGGTACTTTCAAGGTATAGGAAACTATTGTAAAGTACACTTTGAAGACAAGCACCCTATGCTTTTAAGCTCTCTTAATAAATTGGAAGAATCTCTCGATTCACAGGTTTTCTTCAGAGCAAATCGTCAACAATTAATTAACCTAAATTATATCGAAAAAGTTGAACCTTCATTTAATGGCAGGCTAGATCTAAGAATGTCATGCGGAAAGGTGGTCGAGGTGTCTGTTCGTCAAAGTAGTCAACTCAAGCAGCTGTTAAGTCTTTAAATGTAAGCGATTATTTCTAAATGCGGTATATAGAGCAGTGCTCTAGCCTAAAAATAAGTAAGCAATATGCCTTGATAGTTGCCGCTTCCTTGCGACAAAGTAATAACAATGGTAGTTGTATTATCGATTTTTTGTAAAACGGATTGGTTTATCAAGTCCCCTTTCCAACGGCATCGACAGTGCATTAATTTTACCATCATCACTTTCATGAAAGCTCAATTTCATTCCTTGATAATATGTCTTTTTTGCACCAGCCAGACCAACAAAATCATTTTTCTCTAAATGCATAAAACGTGTATCAACCCCATTGGCCCATAATATAAGTCTCCTATCTTTCTGTGATATTTTAACCATGCCATATCCAGGGTGGGAGTATGTGCCGGTAAAAGCCTTTAGTTGTTCGGGCTCGAGTGTCTTTTCGTTAGGTTCACTTCTAGTCTTACCTCTTTTCTGAGCCCTTTGTTTCAATTTTATGTGTCTTTCTTGAATACGTTTCAACCCACTGTCATTTTCGCTTAGGACTATTCTATTGCCAATATGTCGTGCAATTCTTTCAGCGACTTTTGAGGATGTGAACTTATTCGCCAATACGACTACTCCCGTATTGTCATATGGATAAAGAATGACACTAGAGATGAATCCTTCGATTTTTCCTCGACTTGATAAAATTCGATGTCCTTTGTAACGCTCATTGATCCAGCCTAACGTATAACTCGTTGCGCCATAGTCTCTATCAATAGGTGCCCTTGTGATCAAAATTTGCGGTTTATGTATTTCTTTTAAAGTACTTTCGTTAATCGCTTTATTAGTTTGATTGTCTCCGGAACTAGCCAAATTTGCTTTTAACCATAGCGTCATATCATCGATATTTGAAACGATTCCACCTGCAGGTATTCCCATTTGCATAGGATAGTAGTCCATAACTTCCAGTTTGTTGTCTACATCCCAATAGCCAACAGCTCTATTTTCATGTGTTTTCAGACGCTCAATAGAAAGGTGGGTGTCGGTCATACCTAACGGTTTTAATACATTTTCCGTCATTAGTTGATCAAATGGCTTTCCTGAAACCTCTTCTAAAATATGACCTGAAACAGCGTACATTATATTGGTGTAATCCCACTTTTCCCGAAGAAGGTGAGCCGGTTTGAGAAATGGTAGCCTTGAAACCAAATCAGAGCGCGTCATATTTGCATAATTGGCGTGTACGTAGTCGTGACGAGGTACACCGGTTCTGTGAGCCAACATATCTTTTATAGTGACCCGTTGAGTTAATTCATTATTATAGAGTTTAAAATCACTGATATATTGTGATACAGGTAAATCCCAACTAAGCTGTCCTGAATCAACTAAGGTTCCAGCGGCAAAGCTTGTGAATGGCTTAGAGGTAGACGCAATGGGATACATCGTCTTATTGTTAGCTTTCAACTGCTTGCCTACATCTCTGTAGCCGTACGCTTTAGCCTTAACTACCTCTCCATTAACCACTACACCAACAGCGATACTCGGAATATCCATTTTACTTAGTAGTTGTTCTATTTCTTGATCTAGATCCTTGAGTACCGTTTTTGCGTTTGATATTTGCTCAGAGCTAGCAAGTGATTGAAAGCTTATACAAGCAGAGAATATGCTGATAGCCCCAATTTTAGAGAGCATTCTTATTTTCTTAAACTTCGTCATTTCATTTCCTTAGTATGGATTTAACTGCTTTAGAATACGAAATTAATACTGGTTTGGCGCTGTAGATGGTTTGAACGACAGAATTAAAGGTTGAGTGTTTTGCACGAATGATAAACGGCATTGTTAAAGAGTACGTTAAAACTTTGAAGTAAATTTATATCCAAAACGTTTATCACCCGTTGCGAACGCTTGTACTTTTTTATGTGTGACTAGTAGGAAGCTTCTTTAAGATAGTGATAAAGCAACTTAATAAAACGATGTGAATAAGCAGCATGAGAATGAATATTAAAACTTGGAGCGTCATTAGTATCTTAATGATAATTGTTTTTGCTACAAATATTTGTGCAAAGAGTGAACTAGAGCAAAAGCTAGAGCGGGTAGTTGAAGATTTTAGAGTTTCGATAAACGAACATAGTGACGAGGAAAAATTCTCTAATCTGTTTTTACATGAAACAATAACTTGGGTAGCTATTTACACTGGAAAAACAAGGAAAGCACGTCTTGAAGAGAACCCTAGCTTTAGGTATTCACCTAGTAATTATAAAACCTTTTACAGCAAGATGCGCGATGGATATGAGGAGAAGTTTTACAATCTAGATATGAATATCAGAAAAGAGTTTGCGACAGTTTCATTTGACTATACCTTCAGTATTGACTCGAAACTAAATAATTGGGGTACCGAATATTGGTCGCTAGTTTTGGTTGAAGGAGAGTGGAAAATAACCAGTGTAACATTTTCTGTTAACTTACAACGGTTTGAAAAATCTCCTTTCTAGTCATGTCTAATATTGAGGTAAAAATAGTGAATAAATTATCTGTAATGCACTATATAAAATTAAGTTCGATTTCGTTATTTGTATATCTATTTACACATATGGCTAGAGCTGAAATTGATTTTAGTCATTTAGAAAAACAAATTGAAGAAATTCGATCTTCCAATAATATAGTAGGTATGCAGGTAGCTGTTACTAATAAGGACGGAATACTGTGGTCTGAGAATTTTGGGTATGCTTCTATTAAGAGCGAACTACCAGTGACTGTAGACACGCTTTTTAGGATAGGCTCTACAAGTAAAAGCTTTGTTGGGGTGGCCATCATGCAGCTTTTCGAGCAAGGAAAAATCGAGCTTGAAGATGAGATTGAAAAGTATATTCCTGAAATAGTGATCAACAATCCTTGGAAAGAAACAAATCCTATCCAAATTCTACATCTCCTAGAGCACACAACTGGATTCGACGACAGTCACTTTAGCACTTACCTTATTAATGGTAAAAATATGACCACCAGACAGCAGCTTGACGTTCATAGTGATGGTAGAACGAGTGCATGGAAACCTGGAACTCAAATGTCGTATTCAAGTTCAAATACTTTGGTTTTGGCTTACTTGATTGAGAAGTTAACCGGAAAGCAATTCGAGAATTACATTAAACAAAATATATTTGTGCCATTAAATATGAACCGGTCTGATTACTTTCTTTCTGAGCTAGTTAAAAGCAAGCTCGCAACTGGATACTTGGAAACTAGGAGAGGTCAATCAGAAGCGGAATATGAGCATAGTATAGGGAGAGCTGCGGGAGCTATTAATTCGAATGCTACCCAAATGTCGACTTTTCTTCGGATGTTTCAAGGTAAAGGGACGGTTGATGAGGCTAAAATATTGAAATCATCATCTGTAGCTAGAATGCAAATTGTTGAATCAACAATCGCAGCGCGTAGCGGAGTTCAGGAAGGATATGGTAAGCAATGGAAGGCTGACGACTATAAGGGAACTATATGGTGGGGACATGGTGGTGCTATGAATGGCTATTTATCTAATCTTTCACACAATAAGGATTCTGGGCTCGGATATGTCGTATTATTGAATGGTTACGGAGCTAAAGCATTTAAAGGAGCAAAAGAGATTAATCACTTGCTTAGAGAGCAACTAATTGAGCATTCCGGCATCGTGGCTGAAGTCTCAACTAAAGTGAGTAAAGAAGATGATTACTCCGCTGAGATTATAGGCTCGTATTCTCTTGGCACAACTCGAATTCAAATGTATCTGCTCTTAGATACATTACGCTCTCACTCTCGGGTTTTCCTAACAGAAGGAAAATTGTTCCTAGACTTAGGCGACCAGGTTTATCACCTTATTTCTGTTGGACGAAATACTTTTCGAATAGAATCAGAAAGCGGAAGAGGTGCTAGTGTTGTCTTCTCCAATGTAGAAGGTAATTGGCATTACCAAATTCCAATAATGTCGATAAACGCGGTCAAAGCATCCGATTATTATAAACCTGCTAGCTTGATTCTTGTAGGTTTGTTTGTGCTGTCAATATTGTTAGTGTTCTTAATAAGTTTAGTAAGGCTAATTAGAAAGCGCCTCAAGAAAGATGTTAGTGATGACCCTTCATTTAGATGGCTTTTTGCTTCAAACCTGAGTTTCTTTGTAGGGTTCGCATTCTTTTTCTTAGCTGGGGTGACTGATCATATGATCTATAACTTGGGAGCAGCTACTATCTGGTCAATTGGTCTATTTATTGGCTTTAGTGGGTTTGGTGTTTTTGCAATTATTAATGTTTGGCTAAGAATACGACATAGAATAATTCAAAATAAACTGCTTAAAGTTTTATTATGGGGGATATCTACCATTCAGTTAGCGGTAGTCATTGTATTATTTAATTTTGATTTTCTATTTGTAAGAACTTGGATGTACTAGCGAATAAATCAAATAACCTACAGAGAATATTACTTTGTAGGATTTACCTTAAAGGACTCGCTTAATTTTACATATTGCGGGTAAATTTATTTTTATTAAGTAGAAGATATTTATATATGAGATTATTTGGTAAGTTTTCGCTTATTGTAATTTGCGTTTGCATTTTACTATTAGGCGGATTGTTGTTTCTAATAAGTTCATTTAAACCTCCAGAGGATAAGTTGTATATAGCGTCGAGCTCAAAATTACCTATGGCTCAAACTGATTTTTCAGCGTATGTCGAATCGACGAGATCATGGTTGAAAAAAAATCGCGTTTTTCTTACTGAAAATACAACTCAGGAGTTGATTGCCAACACACCATTTGAAGTAAAACCTAAAAATAATGAGTCAATACAGCGAGGTATATTACTTGTTCATGGTCTCGGTGACTCACCTTTTTCCTTTTCTGATGTTGCGAATGCATTATCTGAGCAAGGTTTTCATGTCCGTACTGTTTTACTGTCTGGGCATGGTTCAAAACCATCGGATTTATTAAATACAAAATCAGAAGAATGGAATTTGCTACTTGAACAGCAAGTAGAATTATTTAAAAGAGAAGTCGACCATCTCTACCTAGGAGGTTTTTCCACCGGCGCAAACCTTGTGACAACCCTGGCTAATAAAGACAAATCGATCAAAGGCTTGATATTATATTCTCCGGCGTTCAAACACCGCTCTTTACTCAGTTTTCTTTCACCTTTATTGACTAAAATCAACGCATGGACTATACACCCCAAGAGACAATTTCGTAATTATGCTAAATACTCTGTTTTACCGAATAATGCTGCAGAGCAGTTCTATAAGAGTAGCCTTCAAGTCTTGCAAAGCTTAGAAAGTAGTAGCTTCGATCGCCCAGTATTGATTGCGATAAGTGAGAAGGATAATGTCATCGATACGACTCATGTTCTGAATTTATTTCAGAATCGATTTACGAATAAAAGCAGCCGTTTACTCTGGTTCGGAAATAAAAACAGCCATATAGATGATGAAAGAGTTGCTATTTATCAGGCAAAATTTCCAAATCAACGTATCAGTAATTTTTCGCATATGAGTATGCTATACGAACCTGATAATTATTATTATGGCCGCGATGGAGAACATAGGATTTGCGATGAAGGACCAAATACAAAAAGTGGTTATCTATGTGCTACTAGCGAAAAAGTCTGGTACTCAGCATTTGGCTATCATGAAGAAGGAAAAATATATGCCCGTCTTACTTATAACCCATCGTTCAATATTATAACTGACCAAATTAAGTCTGTTTTTGCGAGCGCAAAACAATTGTAACTTTAGTGCCAGTTTATACTAAGCAAGTTATCAATTATCAGTCGCTATATTATTTAAATGTTATTGCTTGGTTTACACCTAAACCACAAATTAAATTAGGAGTTAGTCATGAGGGCCTTACGTTCAATACTTATTAGAAAGATCGTAATAACAGTTTTATTCATTTGTATCCCGTTAATATTTTTTTCCTCGTCACTGCTTGAGTCATTCGGAATACAGGTAGGCACATCGCTACTGATATTCCGGTTATTAGGTGTCGCATATTTAGCTCTCTGTATTGGATATTTTGGTGGTATTAAGATGATTGATTGTGGGCGTGATGCAAGCAGTATCGCTGATATGGGGATCGCTAGTAACGGATTGGCTGGATTCGTATTTGTATATTTTGGGGTTATCGGAAGTTGGGATTCATGGAATCAGTTCGCTAAAATATATATGTGGCTACTCACTTTTGGCGCATTTTACATTTCAACAAATTTAATAATGGTTCGAAAAAAATATTTGAACAAGATCTATGAATAACGAAAACACTAATTGATTGAGATAATCGAGATTTCAAGAAACGAACACCTACGAGTGTTTTCGCATAATTTCTTAGTTCTTGTCAGACAGCACTAAGAAAATTGAAACTAATTTCTGAATTGAGTAAAGGGAAATTTATGAAGTATTTTTTAAGCTGGTTTTTTATCACATTGACTGCCCTAATATTTTGGTCGGTTCTAGTGATTTGGTCGACTGAAAATGGATGGTTTCATTCTGCGAAAGCTCCTGATGAGAACCCAGAACATTTTATGGCGTGGTCTAAAGGTGAAATAAAAAACGGATTTAAAGGCAATCTTTCTTATATTTTGATAGAAAATGGGGAGGAGTCTTATACCTATAACCAGTCGATGGATGACTCGATAGAAATTGACAGCGTTTTTCAGGTTTCTTCATTGGGTAAGTGGGTAGCGGCTTTCGGCGTAATGACGTTAGTGCAGTCTGGAGAGATTGAGCTCGATAAGCCTATATCGAATTATTTGACTCGTTGGCAGCTACCAGAATCTAAGTTTGATAATAGTGCTGTAACAGTCCGTCGATTATTAAGCCATACGGCAGGTTTAACCGATGGATTGGGTCATAGTGGGTTTGCTCCTGGAGAAGAAGTTCAAAAACTTGAAGAGCATCTAACGCAGGCATCAGATGCTGACGAGGGAGTTAGCGGTAAAGTTAAGGTTGGAGTATTGCCTGGATCGGAATTTATATATTCAGGAGGTGGCTATAATCTTTTACAACTGCTTGTTGAGGAGGTCAGTAAAGTGCCTTTCGAACAGTTTATGAAAAAATCCGTATTCGAGCCATTAGGCATGAATAATTCAAGTTACTTCGTAGAATATAGTGATCCAAAGCTAGCTAAACAATATGATGGCCAAGGAAGAGTGGCAATACACTATCGATATACCTCTCTTGCAGCAACTGGGCTTTACTCAACGGCAAGAGACTTATCTATTTTTGTTAATGCTCATTTCCCTGGCTCTAACGGTGAGCAGGCTGGGCGTGGTGTTTTAAGTGAAGACATATTGAAAATTATGAGACAACCTCACGCATCAAAGCTGGGCGCAGATATTTGGGGGCTTGGAACTATTCTTTATGCGCCTCTTGAAGATGGTGGCTATATCATTGGTCATGATGGTCAAGCTTCTCCGGCGATAAACAGTTCGGCGAGGCTTAATCCAAAAACAGGAGATGCAATTATTATTATCGAATCTGGTTCTAAAACTTTTGCATCAAAAATAGCTGGGGAGTGGACTTTTTGGCAATCTGGAAAAATTGATTTTACTATCTTTCCTGTTGATCAGATGCTCAACACTTTGATTTACGGAGTGATCTTTATTTTATTCGTCAGCATATTACTTGCTTGGCATATAAGAAAGAATCGAATTACAAAATTACATGATTGATTCTGAGTAAAGCGTAATCTTCTTATAGAAAATTGGAATATGCGTTGGCATTAACCTAGCTTCAACTAGTATCTGAATATAATTCGCAACGACCGCTTATGGCTATATACTTAATTATTCACGTGAAATCGAACGATTGGTTTTCGGACATTTGACTCACTCAAATTATATTGGCGAAGGCCTGCTTATTGAAATTGAGTAAATTTAAGCTAGTTCACGATAAGTACAACCTAAATAGACCGCTCAAACGGCAGCTTTTCGTTGATTTATGTTATACACAAAAACAGTCCCACAGGCAGCTTTATTGCAACAGTTGCCCCTCAGAATTGCTTTTTCGACAGCTGTAACTCGGACTTTTCTGCCATCGCAAGATAATACCCATTCGCTTTTCAAAATTAGCGTAAAACAATAATAACTACACTTACTAATTCCAAAATTATCATTTTGGAATCTTCTATCTGTCTGATTTTAAACAGGTAAAAGTTTATCTGTTCAATTCTTATCAATCAGGAGTTTTTCTACATCGACCAAAGTTAACCTGTCCACATCGAGTTCAAAGACGCAGGAAATTACCGTTGTGGAAAATATAAACCCCCCGATAACCACTCAAAATTTATTTGATGATAGCTTTAACTATCCTGATTTATTAGGCAAGCAAGCATGGCAAAACTTGCATCCTGCTATTCAAAAAAGGTTTTCAGTAAAGGCTCACGAAGCAGTGACTTACAAAGGTGAAATGAGCCAAGTTTTTGCCTCTTTTACCGGTAAAGTCTTAGCCCAGGTTTGCCGGATCATTGGTACGCCGTTAGCGCTGCACACAGGTAAAAATATACCGGTGGAAGTTAAAGTCTACCCGAATAACAAACTTGGCGGTATGACCTGGGATCGTTTCTATCACTTCTCTAAAAAGGCAGTTAACCGGGTGAAATCTACAAAGTGCCTTCAAGAGAATACAGGACTAGTTGAAATGGTGGGTTGTGGTTTTGGTATGGAGCTGAACGCTTTTGAAAAAGAAAGCGCCATTTATTTTGAAAGTACTCGATTCTTTTGGCAAATGGGAAAGTTTAAAATAATTATTCCAGACTTATTATCTCCGGGTAAAACAGTGGTTTCTCAAAAAGCATTGAATGACAAACAGTTTAGATTTCGACTGGATGTGACTCATGCTTTATTGGGCAAAGTATTTAAGCAGGTTGGAATATTTGAAGCGGTCACTCCGAATTGATCTGCATACAGTCGATTTATTTTAACTATTTTTTAACCAGCGTTTTAATAGCTTGTCCGTTGGCCAATAGATAAAAACAGGCAAGATTATCATTAAAAGCATAAGGTAGATTTCATCGGCTAACCAAGACTGTTTTTCGGTTTCACTAAAGCCGTAAACGTAATTGATATTAACCGGGCTATTATCAGTCACTAATGTTTCTCCCGGCACAGGCATAAAGAAATAGCTGACCAAAATGGCAACCCAGGCAAGCAACGTCCAACTAAAAAGCGCTTTGCTGCAATAGCCTAGTTTTGCCACTAGATAAATGAGTAAGAATGGCAGCCAACCGTGAAATAGCGATAGTCCTCTGGCGAACAAACTGATGGAATCTCTAGACATATATTCGGTCATGCCTAATAAAGGGTAGTTAATTGATGTCCCCAAAAAGTCGACTACCCAAATAATTTGCGGCAGTAAAATACCCACTGCGGCCATGCTGATTAAAGTTTTGTTCTCTGACCAAAGGCCGAATAAAGTTAAGAATAACGCGATGTCACAAAAATAGAGAAAGTTGCTGGGGCCATAAGTTTGCCAATAAAAGGGAACTAAGATCGCCATAAAAACGCTGAAAACAACTTTGATAGTCAAAGGTACTTTGTCTTCATTGATATTCTTTTGTTTGATCTGCTCCATGAAGGGATCCGATTTATAGAATAAGGTAAATGTTTTTATATCTCGTCTGCATTTAAAGCGCGAAGTTTAGTTGTCAGGTAGCAACAACTAATATTCAGAGTATTAATATTCTCCACTCAGCATAGTTGAAAATGAAAAGCTTGCTGTATAGCTACAAATATCTTGTTCTAGGTTGAATTTGTAATAATTTATGAATGTTAGTGTTTTTGTATGTTTATCAATAAGTTAGGTGTCTGTATTTTTAGTGGGCATACATAGTCTCAATTAACTATGTGTGAGAGACTATCAAGCTACTTAAAACTACCCAATGAGAATATAAAATGAAGAAACTCAGTCACTCTGCCATAGCGGCAACTTTGGCTGCGTTGGGAGCGAATAGTGTTTACGCTGATCAGACGAGCCATGTATATGGCATTCATGATCGTAGCGCGAATCATTTTGCTTTCACCAACGCAACCGTGCTTGTTGAACCCGGCAAATCAATTAAAAATGCGACGCTAGTAATCGACAATGGTCGTGTGGTGAGCGTTAAGGCCAACGGTAAAATTCCTGCTGGCGCGACTGAAATTGATTTAACTTCTCATACAGTTTACCCAGGGTTTATTGACCCTTATAGCAATTATGTTTTCTCGAAAGATAAGCCTGCAGCAGCCGATCCGAATCAAGGTCCTAAATATCAAGGTGATCGCAAAGGTGGCAACGCATGGAACAATGCGATCCACTCAGAAGTAAATTGGGTAAGCGAATTTAAAGCCGATAAAAAATCAGCTGAAAGTTATATCAAAAATGGTTTCACTTCAGTTCAAACGGCTAAAATGGATGGTATTTTTCAGGGGCAAGGTTTAACGGTTTCTTTAGGTCAAGGCTTACCTAACGATCTGATCTATAACGCTCACGCCAGTCATTTTGGGTCGTTTGATAAAGGTTCTTCAAAACAAGAATATCCAAGTTCACTCATGGGCAGTATCGCTTTGATCCGCCAATCTTTGAGTGATGCAAATTGGTATCAAAAAGCTCAAGGTAAAACTGATAATTTAAATACTGGTCAACCGGTTGAATATAATGCCGCGCTGCAAAGTTTGGCGGAGCTTAAATATAAAGGAATAATGTTTAATGCCGATGATTATTTATCGACCTTGCGTGCCGATAAATTATTTGACCAATACGGGGTTTCCGCCAGCTATGTTGCTGACGGTCATGAGTATGCTCGTATTAATGAAATTAAAAACGTTAATGCAACCTTTGTGTTGCCACTTAGTTTACCGGGCAAACCTGACGTGACAAGTTTTGAATCGCAGCTGGATGTTTCTCTTGCGGAGTTACGTCATTGGGAAAGAGCACCGTCGAATGCTGCGGTACTGGCGAAAAATAATGTTCCATTTGCATTTACTCAGTTTGGTTTGAAAAAATCTAGTGACTTATGGGGTAAAGTCAAAACGCTTATCAAACATGGCTTATCTGAAAAAGATGCACTAGCTGCATTAACTACCGTTCCAGCGAAACTTGCTGGGGTATCGAGCAAAGCCGGTCAGCTTAAATCGGGCATGATTGCTGATTTTGTTATTACCGACGGTAATATTTTTAAAGACGGTAAAATTAAAAGCGTTTGGATGCAGGGTAATGAAAAATCATTTAGCCCAATCGCACCGATTTCTTTTGCTGGAAACTATGAGCTAAAAATAGCCGGTGAGTCCTTGTCTTTAGAACTCACAGAAAAAGATAACAAGGTATCTGGCGAGTTTGTGAAAGGTGAAGACAAAGCCAAGGTTAAAGTCTCTTTGCAATCGGACAATAACTTGCAATTTAACGCTGACTTATCTGAGCTTGGTTTAAATGGTGTTTACCGTTTAAGTAGTCGTTTAAATGAAGAAACTTTGAGTGGTTTTGTATTAAACGAAAAAGCTGAGCGAATGGCATTTTCGGGACAAAGAAAAGCTGCAGAAGATAAAGAAGATGAAAAGAAAAGTGAAACTAAAGAATCGGTTGAATACTTAAGTCAGGTCACTTTCCCTAATCGTGCGTTTGGTCTGAGCAAAGCGGCTAAACAGCAGAATGTCCATATTAAAAATGCGACTGTTTGGACTTCGGAAAAAGCAGGGATCTTAAAAGACACCGACTTAATTATCCGAAAAGGTAAGATTTCTAAAATTGGTAAGAACCTTAAAACACCAAAAAATTATTTAGTGATCGACGCTCAAGGTAAACACGTTACTGCGGGAATAGTTGATGAGCATTCTCATATTGCTATCAGCAAAGGGGTAAACGAAGGCAGCGATGCAATTACTTCTGAAGTTCGCATCGGTGACGTAGTTAATCCTGATGATATCAATATCTATCGCGCTTTAGCTGGCGGTACTACATCTGCGCAATTGCTTCATGGTTCTGCAAATCCTGTCGGCGGTCAAGCGCAAGTTATCAAGCTTCGTTGGGGACAAACTGCTGAGCAGATGAAGCAAAAAAGCGCACCGGGTTCAATTAAGTTTGCCTTGGGTGAAAACGTAAAGCAAAGTAACTGGGGGGATGACTATACGATCCGTTATCCTCAAACTCGTATGGGTGTTGAGACAATCGTTCGTGACGCCTTTATTCGAGCGCAAGATTATAAGGATTCATGGGAGCGTTATGATGACTTATCTAGCCGCGAGAAAAAGCGTACTTCACCTCCAAGAAAAGATTTCCGCTTAGAAGCATTAGTTGAAATCATGGACAAGCAACGTTTCGTTCACTCTCATTCATATGTTGCTTCTGAAATTTTAAGCTTGATGAACATTGCGGAAGATTTTGATTTTAATATTCAGACCTTCACTCATATCCTAGAAGGTTACAAAGTAGCTGACGAAATGGTTAAACATGGCGCCTCGGCTTCAACTTTCTCTGATTGGTGGGCGTACAAGTTTGAAGTCCTTGATGCCATTCCAATGAATACTTGTTTGATGATGGACCGGGGTGTGAATGTATCGATTAATTCTGACAGTGGTGACTTAATCCGACGTCTTAATACCGAAGCGGCTAAGTCGGTTCAGTATTGCGGCATGACCCAAGAAAACGCGATCAAAATGGTTACCATTAACCCAGCCAAACAGCTTAAAATTGACGGTAATACAGGTAGCCTTAAGGTCGGTAAAGACGCTGATTTTGTTATTTGGAGTGCCAACCCACTTTCGATTTACGCCAAAGTTGAACAGACTTGGGTTGACGGCAGAAACTTTTTTAACCGTGCACAAGACTTAAAAACTCGCGGTTCTCTTGCTCAAGAGAAAAATGCATTGATTCAAAAAGTCTTGGTCGGCGAGAAAAAAGATACGCCAAAGGACGAAGGAAAAGCTGAGAGTAAAGGCGAGAAAGCCAACTCAGCTTCGTTCCTTGATGCCTACATTGTTAAGCAAGAAGCGCAATGGCAGTGCGACGATAAATTCGATTTCTGGCAGTGGAAATCAGCTCAAAAAGGAGCGCTATAATAATGAAAAAATTACTCAGCTTAGTTTTAGTTGCTGGTGTTAGCTTAACCACCAGTTTATCTAGTAATGCAACTGACCTTATTCCGGGCGCAAAGCAATCACTTCCTATCTTGATAACAGGTGGGACTTTAAATACCGTTTCCGACGGGGTTAAAGTTAATCACGATATGTTGATTGTGAATGGCAAGATCAAACGAATTGCCAAAACAATTCCTGCGCCGAAAAACGCCAAGGTGATCGATGCAAGCGGCAAACAGGTTTATCCTGGACTTATCGGCTTAGCTACTAATATTGGTATGGTCGAAGTAGGCGCGGTTCGAGCGACTCGAGATAGCAGTGAAGTAGGACGTAATACGCCAGAAGTTAAAGCGCACATTGGTTTTAACGCTGATTCAGAAATTACGCCAACTGTTCGTAGTAATGGTTTAACCCATGTTCAAATTGCACCGGGTGGTCGTGGCCTTAACGGTCAGTCGTCATTAATGCAATTGGACGGTTGGAACTGGCAAGATGCATTGGTTAAAGCCAAAACAGGTATTCACTTAAGATGGCCAAATGTTGGTATCAATAAAGCCTTTTGGGAAACTCGTACTCCTGAAAAGCAAAAGGAAGCCAATGATAAAGCTGCTAAACAGTTTAAAAAGACTTTTGAGGAGATCAAAGCTTATGCTAAATCGCGAGATAAAGATAAGTCTCAAGCAGTCGATTTAAGATGGGAAGCAATGCGCGACGTACTTAAAGGTGAAGTACCATTATATGTTCATGCTAATGATTATCGACAAATGGAACAGGCGATCAGTTTTTCTGTGACAGAAAATATCAAGATTGTATTGGTCGGTGCTCGTGATGCTGCAATGGCAATTGACTTGATCAAAGCGCATAAGGTGCCGGTAGTTTTCACATCCGCATGGGGACGTGCGCCACGCAGCGACGATGGAATGGATAAAGCTTTTGTTACACCGTCAGTTTTAGAAGCTAATGGTATTGATTATGCGTTAGCGATAGAAGGAACTTGGTATGCTCGTAATTTACCATTTGCCGCGGGCCAAACAATTGCTTATGGCGTTTCGCCAGCAACTGCGCTTGAATCGGTTACTTTAAGACCAGCTGAAATATTAGGCGTTGCCGATACTATGGGGTCTCTGACGGAGGGAAAGCAAGCCAATGTTGTGATCAGCACCGGTGATTTGTTCGACCATCTTACTCACAAAGTCGAGATGTTATTGATCGACGGCCGTGAAGTTGATATCGATAATCGTCATAAACGTCTTTACAAAAAGTACTCAGCTAGACCTAAAAATTAATCTAGTTTGATTTTTAATTGGCAGCTCACTTAAAAGTGGGCTGCTCGTTTTTTACTAGCTCTTTCATTATTTAGACTCCCTCAGTAATATTCTTTTTTGTTTATACCCACGCTAACTTCCAATGAACTATCATGGATGTATAATCTATTGTGTACCAAAAAATGCAAATTAATAAGGTCTCAGGTAAAGACTATGACTCAAGCTTTCGCTGAAAACACTAATAACCTATCTGTCGCTACATTTGGTGGTGGATGCTTTTGGTGTATTGAAGCTGCATTCCAACGGGTCGAAGGTGTAGTTGAGGTGTTATCTGGTTTTAGTGGGGGCGAGGCCCATACGGCAAACTATCGACAAGTTTGTTCTGGAACAACCGGACACGCTGAAGTGATACAAATCCAATTTGACCAAGCTATCGTTAGCTATGATTTGTTGCTTGAGATCTTTTTTGCCCTGCACGATCCCACCACGCTTAATCGTCAAGGTGCCGATGTTGGCAGTGAGTATCGCTCGGTTATCTTTTACCATAACCAACAACAAAAACAGTCCGCTGAAAAAGCGATCCAATTGGCGAGTATTCATTTCACAGCGGCTATTGTCACTGAAGTCGCTGAGTTCAAAAGCTTTACGCTAGCCGATGAGCAGCATCAGAATTTTTATGCTAATAACCAATCAGCAAGATATTGTCAGATTGTTATTGTGCCTAAATTACAAAAATTGATGAATAATTTTTCAACCCGTTTGAAATAAGAACCAATAAAATACATAGCAGGTTTCTCATTCAGTCACTCAAGTCAAACCAAGGTTTCTTAATCGGTCGAAATAGTTTCGACAGATTTGGACAAAGTGAAATTGTCTTTTGGTTATCTACTCCAAGCGGAATTGCAAAGCTTTATATTTCTGGTGAGCGTTGTGTATTCTTTGTCGAGCAAGTCACGTTTGAAAAAGTCCAATTTGAACTAGAAGCATTAACTGCCAATTATACTTTTCAACCCTTGAGTATGAAGACCTTTTCCCTTGAACCGGTGATCGCGCTTTACTTTAATACCTTAAGCGATTTTTATGATGCTCGCTCGATATTGCAGCAAGCCAACATCGTTTTTTATGAAGGTGGATTCAGGCTGGAAGATCGTTATTTAATGGAACGCTTTGTTTATGGCGGGCTCGAATTTATAGGACAGAAAGTTTCTAATTCAAAAACTAATCAGGGATATGTTGAGTATCGTGATGTAAAGGTCAAACCTTGTGATTACCAGCCAGAATTGACTTGTGTATCGCTCGATATTGAATGCTCGGAATTTGGCGAACTTTATAGTATCGGCTTTTACGCCAGTGAAAATAAATCATCCAAACAGACTGCTTTTAAAAGGGTGTTGATGATTGCTGCTGATGAGTCACAGACACCAGCTGATGCATCGGGGTACATTTCTTGGGTAAAAAATGAAGCGGAATTATTAAAACAGCTAGAGCAAACCATTCAGGAAATTGACCCGGATATTATTATCGGCTGGAACGTGATCAACTTCGATTTTAGGTTGTTATTCAAGCGTGCAGAATTACACAATTTAAAATTGAAGTTAGGTCGAAGTCAATCCTATAGCCGCTGGCGTGATAGTCGAACAGAAAAGAATCAAGGTTTTGTTTCTCTCGATGGCCGGGTAGTCATCGACGGCATCGCCGCACTTAAGGCAGAAGCTTACAGTTTTCCAAGTTTTAGTTTGGAAGCCATGGCGCAACATTTTTTGGGTGTCGGAAAAGCAACCGATGACGTAGATAATCGACTCGAAGCCATCACCAATGACTTTAAGAATAATAAAGTTAAACTGGCTGAATATAACCTGCAAGATTGTGTTTTAGTTTGGGACATTTTTGAAAAAATAAACCTGCTCGATTATCTGGTTTTTCGCAGCAAACTAACCGGATTAGAACTAGATAGAGCGGGTGGCTCGGTCGCGGCTTTTACCAATCTTTATTTACCCAAATTACATAGACAAGGGTACGTTTCACCTAATCTGCCGTTAGATGGTGGTCTAGCTAGTCCCGGCGGCTACGTAATGAGTTCTAAGCCGGGTTTATACCAGCACGTTTTAGTATTGGACTTCAAAAGCCTATATCCGTCAATTATTCGAACTTTTAAAATTGACCCGCTTGGTTTAATCGAAGGGCAACAAGCACCAGATGATGCGATTGAAGGATTCCGTGGCGGCAGCTTTTCCAGAGAGAAACATATCCTGCCGCAAATCATTACCGATTTATGGGCGCAAAGAGACCAAGCTAAAAAAGATAAAGATCAAGCACGCTCGCAAGCAATCAAAATCATTATGAACTCTTTCTATGGTGTGCTCGGTTCAGGTGGTTGTCCTTTTTACGATACCAAGCTGGCTAGTTCAATCACGCTGCGCGGTCATGAAATTATGCAACAAACGGCCAAGTGGATTGAAGGCAAAGGTTTTGAAGTTATTTATGGGGATACCGACTCTACTTTTGTTTTGCTCAATCCGGATGTTTCAGATCAACAAGCGAATGAAATTGGAACAGAACTAGCGGATGAAATTAATACCAATTGGCGAGCCAAATTAGCGGATGAATTTCAATTAGACTGTTTTCTTGAGATGGAGTTTGAATCGCATTTCTCCAAGTTTTTAATGCCAACCATCAGAGGTTCTGAACACGGTAGTAAAAAACGTTATGCCGGTATATTGAAAAAAGGCGAAGAGGAGTCTTTGATCTTTAAAGGTTTGGAAAATGTTCGCTCAGACTGGACGCCACTAGCCAAAACATTTCAACAGCAACTCTATCAAATGGTTTTTGACGAAAAAGACCCCACTCAATTTATCCTAGATACAGTGAAAGATACCTTAGCTGGAAAGTATGATCCGCAACTAGTTTATAGCAAACGCTTGCGCAGACGTTTAGATAATTATGTTAAGAATGTGCCGCCCCATGTAAAAGCCGCACGCATCGCCGATGCAGAAAATTTGAAATTGGGTAAGCCGCTCAAGCATCAGAATAAAGGTAATATCGCTTACCTGATGACGCTAAGTGGTCCTCAACCGGTTAATTATGTTAGTTCACCAATCGATTATCAATTTTACGTTGACCGTCAAATTGAACCGGTGGCCGATGGGATTTTGCCTTTTATAGGCTTGTCATTTCAGCAGATAGTCGATCAACAAATGGGGTTGTTTTAAGCCTATTTTCTCTTGAATAATCTGACACAGCGTTATCAACAAAGTCCCGCCGGTTAAATACTAGTGAGTAATTGACTATTGAGTTAACTCCGATATCTATGGGCAGTCAATGGGATTTATATCAGCCTGTTTTATATTTACAAATTTTTATTAACGATTGAACTATACTTTATTTAAATAATATCTAATCGCTTTCGCACGATATTTGTTTAAAAAACGAATTTTTATAGATTGTTGCGATTAATTGCTAATTTAGGATCGAAGGTAATGTCAAATTTCGAATTCGATTTTTCTAAGATTGTAGAGTGTGCGCAAGATGTTATTATTGTCACAAAAGCTTTTCCTATTAAGCCCCCAGGCCCGGAAATTGTTTATGTTAATACAGCATTTACAAAGCTGACTGGCTATACCTTTGATGAGATTGTTGGAAAGAACCCAAGAGTTCTTCAGTCTAGAAATAGTCATGACCATGATAATGAGGTAAAGGACAAAATTGTTGATGCACTAACTAAGAAAACTTCGGTCACTGCAACAATAAAGAATTATTCTAAAGATGGGAGAGAGTACTGGTTAGAAATGAATATTATTCCTTTAACCGACCAAAATGGTGAAGTCACTCACTTTGCCGCGATAGAAAGAGATGTCACGGCACGTAAAATTATCGAACAACAACTTCAGATACTCGCTAAAACCGACCCTCTAACAAATCTACTTAACAGAAGAGCTTTCGACGAGAGATTAACTAATGAGCTTTCTCGCTATCACCGAACATTAGAAACCTTTGCTGTTCTTATGCTAGATGTTAACTCATTTAAGGAAATTAACGACACCCATGGACATACTGTAGGCGACCAAGCGCTCGTGATAGTTGCTGATTCGTGTAACTCGGTGCTTAGAACTCACGATACAATTGCAAGGTTTGGAGGTGATGAATTTGTTGTATTGCTTCCTAATGCTAACGTGGATACAGCTGAGATAGTGGCAGATAAAATAAAGAACTCCATATTAGAGTCCTCTAGTGAAAAGCTAGAATTTGAAGTTAATATAAGTATCGGAATCGCCGAAGTGAATATAAAGGATGAGATGCTGACCGAAATTTTACGTCGTGCAGATGAATCGCTGTACGACGACAAAAAGCGACAATAAGCCAACTGAACAAAGAGGTTCAAAGGTTAATTAGATCGTTTATCCATCGCCAAAAATGATCTTTCCACCAAATTCTGTAAACTCCCGGATCAAATGCCTAACTGATTCTAGGAACGAGTAAACTCTAAAACGAGTTAGACGTTTGCTCAAATTTAGCAGAGTTATATTCAAACTAGTGAAGAAATTGAGGCTGCACTTTTAAAAATTGCAGACCTAGCCAATTCCACTAATGATGGTATGAATTTGGCTGAGACTTAGCCTGTAATCTCTGGCTGAGAAAGTTTTGATTGAATAAAAACAAAAGTTTTAGTGTTTTTCAACTCTTCAAAATGACCATTGGGTCAATGGTCAAGCTCCTATTTTTGAGCTACTCATTTGGCGTCGCGCCTATCATATTTCTTATTTTATTCCTCAAGATGTAAACAGCAGACGTGGTTTTCGTTTTCCATTTAAGATTGCGCCGATGAAAGTTGAACGAATGAAAATGTCGTAAAGCAGGAACGATATGAATAGGGTTAACACGGAAATGGATGCCAGCTTAATTGACCAGTGCATGGGAAGTTCTGCAAAGGCGACCTGTAGCCATATAACGATTGGTAAATGGATAAGGTAAAGCCAATAAGAAGAGTCGGCGACATAACGGACAATTTTACTAGGACGATTTAAACAGTGCTTAAACGCTCCTACTGTCAGTGAGACCAGTGACCACATCATGATTGCATAACTGAAAGTAAAACCGGTTTTAAGCAGCTTGTATTGGGGGTGAGCGAGGCTCATTTGGAAGTTAGACAACCAGATAGTGGCAATTACCGCAATGACGCATAAGATAAATTTGTACCAAGTGAGTCGAGCAAAGTTTTCCATCAATGGTGTTTGGCGATGAAGTAGCCAACCAAAGAGAAAGAAACCAGCGTAGATCATTAATACCGGTAGGTGTGGGGTAAGCGTTTTGTCTGGCGTATCCATCCCCCAGTAACTCATAAACCAAAGGCAGCCTGAAGTGGGGATTGCTGTCGCCAAAACTGCAACACGCGAGCTGCATATCCAGTGCATGGCTGTGTCGGCTAATTGAGTCAGTTTTTCTTGTATTGGTTTGTGCAGGAAAATGAAATAACGTAATAGAATTACACTCGCACTAATTATTAATAAGTAGTACAAAAACCACAAGTGAGTGCCAGTGAGTAGGCCCTTGGGAAGATCACCCAGTGAAGCGAACCCTGTTTTAAGGGCGTTCAATACGTCTACCTCGCCTCGCATACTTTCTGCTCCTATAGTCCAACCTGATACAAGTAGGGGCCTTAGCAAAGACCAGCCAATGACGAAAGGGATAAGGATGCGAACTATGCGAGACTTCAGAAAAGATTGAAAACCTTCGCTATGAAACTTCATATGGCTGAAGAAACCAGCAATGAGAAAAAATAGTTCCATTCGGAAGGAGTGGAAAATGGTTATCAATATGGGAACGACCGAGCTAGTGGATATATCCATGACTGCCCAGCCGATGAAAATCGGCATGAATGACAAACTTGCATGAAAAATAACGCCCAAAATCAGGGCGAAAGCTCGAGTTGCATCTAAATAATCGAGCCGGCTTTTGTTTAGTGATGTCATATTCATGGTGTCGTTTCAGTTGATTGATTTAAATAAATTGCGATGCTATTTTGGACTTCATTCAAGAAGCCCTTTTTAGTCGAACGCATACATTTGATTAGTAAAAGCTAACTTCGTCCACTTCAAAGTCAAAAGCGCCTTTTTGTAGGTTAAAAGCGACGATACTTAAACCATTAATGGTTTCGGTTTCGAGTTTAGTTTGTTCCGACCAGGCGCGTTTCATCGAATCGAATGGGATCTTCACTTCGTGAAACTTGTTGTCTGCAGCGACAGTGACTTGTGCTGCGTGATAATCAAAATTAGTTACTTTCGTGCTGTTGGCAGAAAGAGACATATTGCCTGAGTTGATTTTAACCAGAAGACGAATACCTTCAAAAGCACTGGCGTCTACCGGCAGGTTCTTCTGGTTGAAGATAAAAACAGTACTCGCCCACCCCGGCTGACCGCGAGGCGGTGCTATTTCACCCTTAATTGACATGATGCCATCGGAAACGCTCTGTTGAGTGGTTGTTCCTCCGCCAGCGACCGTGTCGTTTATGAATTGGCGTGCAATGCCAAAACTGTTGTTTTCTGCGTTGCTGAAGTCATCGATTAACGGGTTTAAACTTGCGGCTGTGCTAACGCTAGATAAAGAGAGGAGCGAGGCCAAGGCAATCGATTTAGTTAGGATCAGAGCGGTCACTTTAAGATTTTTCATTAATTTTTCTCCAAATTAAATGTTAATTAAGTGTTAAATTGTTTTCAGTCATTCGCGGCGCTATTGAAATCAAACTGAAATCAAATACAAAAATGCGATGTCTACAGATAAGTGCCCAACTGCAACAAAAAGGTGACAAAAGATTTAAAATTTATTTCTATAGCAAAATTTCTTTAATTATTTTCAGAAACTCTGTCACCTTTAACTAAAAGTTGGGCACTTACTTGTTAATACACCTAAAATGAAGAATTATGAGCATGTTTAGAAATAGGGAATCTTTTATTAATACCAGTAGCGAAACCAGCATTGATTTAAGCGTCAACTCAAACGATGCCGCTTTAGTGATGGCTTCTTTAGGCGGCGACCGAGACGCATTTTGCGAAATTGTGACCCGCTATCAGAGTTTGCTTTGTTCTTTGGCCTACTCATCTGTTGGTGACTTCAAGCATAGCGAAGACATCGCTCAAGATACGTTTGTTGAGGCTTGGAAAAAACTGGATACCCTTCGTGATCCCGTCAAATTAAAATCTTGGTTATGCGGGATCTTGCGCTTTAAAGTAAGCCACTACCGACGAAAAGAATCGAACCAACCAGTGCAAAATGCAGCAGAATTAGATGAGATAGGAGAGGTTGAATCAGACCAGTTAAGAGTCGAAGATGAAGCTATTCAAGATCAACAACAGGCTCTGTTGTGGCAGACATTGCAACAAATGCCAGAGAACTATCGCGAACCATTAATTTTGTTTTACCGAGAACAACGCTCTGTTGAAAATGTCGCAATTGAATTAGATCTGTCAGAAGACACAGTGAAACAACGGTTATCTCGTGGTCGTAAATTACTGCAAAAAGCTATGGTGACATTCGTTGAAGACACCTTGGAGAAAAGTAAACCTGGCGCCGCGTTTACCATGGTCGTCATGACATCCATCAGCAGTATTTCACCGCCGGTAAAAGCATCGGTATTTGGCGCAGGAGTGGTGAAAACGGGGGCAGTGATTAAGTGGGCTGCTTTGTTAACTATTCTGGCTTCTTTGTCAGGCATTGTCAGTTCATTCTTTGGTGTTCGCTCAGGCCTCGACCAATCGCGTACTCAACGAGAGCGCAAGAATGTCATTATGTACGCCTCGCTCTTTATCTCATTTGCTGTAATTTATGTGCTGGTAATGTTTCTTTTGAAGTACTTGGCTTTGTCTGACATTCATAATGCTGCAATATATGCAATTGTTTCACAATTGATAGTTTTAGGATTTGTCGTCAGTTATATCATTCTACTGGTTCGAATGTTAAACAAGACCCGCGAGCTCAGAGCGCAAGAGCGTATTTTTCACCCTGAATCATTTCAAAGTGAGAAGGACCAAGTCGATTCTAAACAGCGTGAATTTAAAAGCCGCTTATCCATCGCTGGAATTCCTTTGTTGCACTTTCGTTTTGGCATGACTGAAAAAAACGATAAGCCTGTTGTTGGTTGGTTGGCTGGTGGCGATGTAGCCTATGGTTTGCTTTTTGCGTGGGGCGGTATTGCTATTGCGCCAATCAGTGTGGGAATCTTATCTATTGGTTTGATAACTGTGGGCGCGATAGGTTTAGGTCTCATAGGTTTAGGAACGGTCGCAATAGGAGTCATTGGCTTTGGCGCCTCGGCGATTGCATTTAAAGCTTATGCCTCACTTTCAGCTGTTGGGTGGAGCAGTGCTGTCAGTGGTGGATTTTCCATCGCGAACGATGCGGCGATTGGTTCTATCGTTTTTGCTAACCAGACCAATAACGAGCAAGCTGCTGAAATTGCTAACTTAACAACCTTTGGCCAAAATTACACTTGGGCTCTTTTGTTC
>Ga0114899_1000624_pt1 | contig 24276 bp, 44 predicted proteins | sample MalvireepMed_215_FD_83497 | JGI IMG/M metagenome (GOLD analysis project Ga0114899, IMG submission 83497) | Marine viral communities from the Global Malaspina Expedition - Malaspina viral metaG DeepMed_215 | ecosystem: Environmental > Aquatic > Marine > Oceanic | place: Mediterranean Sea...
CCTCCAGCGCCCGGTCCAGGGCCGTCAACAGGGCCTCTTTGTTGCGGAGACCGTCCTTCTTGGTCGTCTTACCGATAGGGTCACCGTTGCGGTTCTGGATTACCCACTCATCCCACTCAAAGTATTGGAATACACACACAAACCACCCCTTGGCCCTCACCGCGTCCAGAATTGCTGCCATGTCGGTAATCCCCAGCCGCCGCCAGGTCTGCGGGCTTACTCGTCGTTGGCATCATTCTTCCTCTGAGAGAGAAGATTGAAAGGGTGGTCCATGCAGTTCAAACCAAATAGGCTTGATTCGTGAAGATGCCAGACTACGACAAGTATCTACGTGGAACTGGAACCCGCCGATCACCATGCTCGGATAACGGTCACGATTCTTTCTCTGACAGTAGAACAGTGTTCCTCGTATCACATACCACCAGCGATAAGGGCGTTCTCCTAAGGTACTAAGGACACGTTTCCACCAAGGCCAATCCCAATAATCTCCACCGCACACTGTCCATGTACCGCCTATAGCGTTTGAGACCTGCCCTTTATATAGCCGTGTCATGTCTTCTACGAGGAAGATTGCATTCGCTTCAAATACTGGGACGCTGTACCTAGGGCGGCAAAGGCCCCCTCCTTCCAGTGGTGGTGCCAATACTTCGTTGGATTATCACCGTGGTTTAGCCAACGAATGGCCATCCCCAAGCTATTAACGACAATGCGCTGTTCCTTGGTCATCATGTCTTCTACGAGGAAGATTGTCGTAACTTACGCTTCGCCTGTTCTATGAGAAGATTGGTAATATTCTGTCTCATCACCCCATGTGCTCCACCCCGGACGTTCTTCTCGGCTAAAAACATCCAGGCAGCGGGCGTCCGGGTACATTGCGCGGATGATTGCATAGCTGAGATCGGGCTTCCGGCTGTGTTCTCGGCTACGCTCAGTAATAATCGAAGGGAATACCCCGCGATATGCTTTTGATATCGCGGGGAACCGAGGTTTATAAAACCAGATAAGATATTCATGGACAAACCGGATACTAAAAGCAGGCGCAATACCGTTTCCCTTGTCCCATACGAGACGGGCATGGCGTTTATATCCTCGATTCTCCATGAAGGTCTCGCTGCTAGTCAGGTATCGTTCCACGGTCCATAAGAAAACACAGTGTGGCGACGTTGCACACGGGAACACGTGTTCATCAAGGAGGCGGAAAATCTCACCTATGGGCAGGGTCTTATAATTGAAGCTCCCTTCCTGGTTGGGTCGCACACGACGTTTGCCACCTTGTTTATGATCCCAGGGAGGATCAATAACAGCGATATCCCACTCATGGTTAGCAGTGACTGTCATATCTTCTCCTAAGAAGAACGCTTCGGTTTAGGTTCCCACCTAGCACCCTCTGAGGTTACTTCCACCTCTTTCACGGTGGCGTCGATGACCCAACCGTTGTCATCACACACACGACGCAGTTGTTCCCAGACGTACCGAAGAGGTACGGGATCAAGGCAGCGTTTTTGATAAATGTACCCTTCGATTTTTAGCCCTTCAACAGCCATGCTACATCTTCTGTGCGGAAGAGTTATCTGTGCCTGAGAAACTCTGCCACCACTGCTGGTACGATTCCGTTCCCAAGGGTTCTAAGCCTATTAACACGGTTCTTGACGCCAGTGGCTACTCTTGGCACTCCGGGCCATTCGCCATCGCCCCAGTGGTCACCCTGCTGCCATCGCTGGTAGGACTCCGGTGGCAGCGGCGCCAACGATGTCCAGCCTTGGGGCAATCCTTGTAACCATTCCACAAAAACGGGGTTCAACTGCCCACCAACTTGAGTACTTGTCCGATGTTCTCGGATTTGTACGTCCAAACTCTGGAATCGCTGTATGTCCGCCCCGCTGGTTTCTGCATCCGTTGCCGTCGGCGTCGGCCACAGCCCCGTCTTGGCCATCCCATCTAGCGTCAGCCTCTCCGGTCCTTCCCGGCTCCAACCTCGTGGGTCGCTGGCGTCGCTTCCGCCCTTGTTGCTGTGAAACCGCTGAACACTGGGCGTAGGCCAAACACCACCACCGCCAACGGAGGTGCGGGGCACCAACGGACGCAGCCGGTACAAGATGCCATACTGCGTCATACCCGATGTCGGAAAGGTCTGCAATGACCGTTGCTGCGTAGGGGTGATTCCCGTGAACCAAACCTGGGACGTTTTCAAGCAGGCAATAGCTCGGTTCAACTTCCCGGATGACTCTAAGGGTGTCTGGCCAGAGATTGCGTTCGTCAGCCTCTCCGCGACGCTGTCCGGCGACGCTGTGGGGTTGGCACGGGAATCCCGCAGTAACAATATCCACGTATCCACGCCAGGGTCGTCCGTCAAAGGTTCGGACATCATCCCATAGTGGCGCATCATCCAAGAATCCGTCGGCCATTCTCTGAACGAGGAGTCGTTGGCAGTAGGAATCGTTTTCGACGTAGCAGACGGTTTGGGTGTCCACGCCGGCGAGTCGGAGACCAAGCGTAAAGCCTCCGTAGCCAGAGAAGAGGCTAATTTCGGTGAGGGAACGTGAATCCATGTCATGCAAAGTTCCGTTCTTTTTTATCAAGTTTGGCGTGACATGATCGCCGTTGCTGTTTCCGAACACGTCGGTAACGAGCGTTTTTGTTTCAATCCTTTTTAGGTTTCGTACTCATTCAATTCTTCCCACCGGAAGATTGGTTAGCGGTTTTCAAGTCTTCAAGGGTCAAACCCCGTGCTTTGCAATACTCTGCCGCCTCCCATTGATAGTATTTAGGAGCCATTTGGCTCTCGTAGTGATCTCTGGCGTCCTGGTGTCGTTTATCCACAGCAGCCTGACAATGAATCTTACAGTAGGCCCTCTCGGTTTTGTCAAAGTTGCCCCGGACTTCCCATGCAATCGCCTTACGACCACAAGGACGTACAGAGGCCGAACGAATCCCAGGGTTTGCAGCTAAGGTTTGTTCGCACGTTTTCATCATATCTTCTTCGATTGACACGACTTGGCCGATAACACTAATGCCTGCAAGGCCGATGCTGCGGCCACTATCTGATCTTGTTCGAGGACGTCTACCATCCGACTGGCAGCTATCTGCACCTTACCGATCTGCATACTAATAGTAACGTTATACATGGTTTCACCACAGTGAGGACAGGGGCCTTCCTCTATCATGTTTCTAATCATATCTTCTTCCAGATTTATCTGAGCTTGCGCCAGACAATTAGGGTAGCGATAAGGGCTCCGATAATGACCACCCACATCGTAAGGTCACCGGTCAAGTATATCCACTCTGCCGTACTCACTCGTTCTTCTCGGGAGGAAGATTTACTCTGTACGCGTTGTTATCGTGGGCGGTAGTTCTTGACTATAGAGCCGGTTCAAATCAGCTACGAGGTTAGGAATATCTAGGTACGTGAAGGTCTGAAGATAGACCCGCCGTCTTCCCATTTCGGTGTCCCAAACCTTTTGGTTGATCTCTATTTCATAGAGATGTGATGGGTTGTCTGTAAGCATCATTCTTCCTCCCAGACTTTAATCCCCACTTTACGGAGGTAGGCTTTTAGTTGGGTTTGGTTACCATTGAACATTGCAGCCCACCATAAAGCTTTTCGGGTAGCCACATCGACTGCTGGCCGGACCGAGGGATGAACAGTCGGCTCATCTTTTGCAATATGTTGGATAGCATTGCAGATGTCAGCGTCTGTCAGATATGGATTCATATTGTCACATTTTCCGACAAGAAGATTTAACCCTTAACTAATTCGGCAAGTCGAATCACCCACCCATCAACTTCTTGCAACCCGGCTGAGTGTCCTTCTTCCCAGGCAAAATCCCAGATTGCATCAGCCTTCGGATGGTCGGCAATACCATGGGCGTTCAGGCAAACCTTCTTATACTCCGCGACCTTTTCATTGATCGCAGATCGGTATGCTCTCCTTGCTTCCCTATCCGGATGCGGAAGTCCGGGGTATGGAATAGTACGAATTTCCTCTTCAAGTTCCCGGAGTCTAACCATTGCTCTCTCCGTTCTTCTCACCGCTTTCATCCAGAGCGCGTAGGATGGCTTGCTCTATGGTGAAGGTCAAATCCCTCTGGCTACCGGAAGATTTATTTGATTATACGATTGCCGCATTTGCAGCAAACCTCATGATCTTTACCGTGGATTCGTTCTGTCCGACAGTAGCAATGGCCGTATCGTTCGCACCCACTACGATTCGTCATTCCCACATCTCCAAGAACGGATGAACCTCAAATACCCGCTGGTCCTCGGCCAACGCGCTCTCTGTGGCTCTCAGGGCCATTGGGGGGCACGCTAGCACACAACATCCCCACCCCATTTCGTGCCCCCCGGCCCTCCAATGTGGGTGGGCCAGCGCCACCCCGGAATCTGAGTCGGCAGGCGAAACCAAAGTCCCGTTGCCCAGTTTAGATTTTTTGTTGGCCATCGTAAATTCCACCTTCAGCCTTGGCTGGCATGGGGCTGAGTTGATGGGCTAAGGGGTCGCCCCTTCCTGGGTTCGGCGTGACGCAGGTTTATACGCTTCCATATCTACGGTAAGATAGCGACCAATGTACTCAGCGAGGGCCAGTTGGTCAATCACCGAGCGGTCTAAGTCTTCAAACTCCAATGAGATGGTCGTGAGATGGAGCACATTGCCCTCATCTTCGGCCTTGCTCTTAGTGCGAATCCCCTTGATTTTCCCGTCTACTAGCATAGTGTCCCTCCTTTATTTAGACCGTTGTTCCATAAGGCCGCATAGCATATTGCTGAACCGCATCCAAGTCAACGAGCCACCGCCGCTCACGCAGATGTGCCGGAACCTTCCCTGTCCGAATCCAACGACGAATCGTTTCGGGATTTCGCCCAGTCAACTTTGCTGCCTGGAGTACCGTTATTCCATTTTGAGGGATTTGCATAGTTGCATAACTCAACAGACTGTGGTAGCATTCACACTACACTAAGAAAAGGAACCTGTCAAGTGTCTACAGACCAATCGGCAAGACTCCATCCCCAGCGGTGCCACGATTGCGGCGAGATGATTACGTCGGTTACCCAATGGTGGAATGAGAGGTGCCCCGAAAAGAACCCTCCGGCTGAGGGGGAAGACCGTGGACACGAGGTAGACGACTGGCCAATGCTCCCTGGTAATACGGTTAGGAATATTGAGGAGGCAAAATGACGACTACAACCGCAACAGAGTATCAATTCACCGCGTCCATCCAGTCTAAAGGCAAGCAACGTAATTCCGAGGGGTGGTCTCTAACCTTAGACTGGAAGCTGCCAGGGTCAAAATATGACCTGGTTCTTTATGGTCGTGACTGGGACGATGTTGCCAATTGGGATGTTGGGGACCGCGCTATCTTCATGATTAGTCAAGGTGGTCTCAAAACCGGCAAAGACGGACGCTACACCAGCGACTACTTCTGGAACCTGCAAGACATCGTGGGTGGCGATAACGTGCCAGCCAGCCGCCCCACCAACCGACCTGCCGCGACCGCACCCCAGGAGGCCCCACCGGTCGATTCTGGCCCTCCTGTGCGCCAGGATGATGTCCAGGTCCGTATCGAGAAGGGCATGGCGTTCAATGCAGCCTACACTCTCTTGGCCAAGGCCAAGGCTCCATCCACGATGGACCTGCGTAAACTGTGGTCCGAGATTTACCACGATGTCATAGAGCGCGGAGTCCCACCCTTACATTACTGCTTCGACCATGACGAGCCGCGTAAGCAAACTGAGAAGGGCGGGTGGTTCCACCCCATGGTGGACGGGGACCACCTCGGCTACTGCGTGGAAAATGAGGGGTTTGTCCCTGGCAACAAACCAGAGCAGATTGAGGAACCGGAACCTACAACCGCCGAAGATGACCTAGATGACCTTTATAACAACACCGACCGTTAAATTCTCCCCCCAGGAGCTCGATCAGGAGGCGGAGCGGGAGCAGGCCGCGGCGGAACATTAAGATTCTTGTCGGAAGAATGAGCGTATGATGAAAGAAGTATTTAACATCGAAAGTGCTGTTCGGGAACATTGTGCCGAAGGAATATTCGGACTTTTCAGTGGTGGACATGACTCGTTATGCTCAAGTCATATCGCCTCGCGCCATCCCGATTTCCAAGGCGTCATTCATTGCAACACCGGCATCGGCATCCCACAAACCACGGAGTTTGTGAAAGATACCTGCAAGCAACATGGATGGCCCCTCTATGAGTACCACGCCCGAGAACGCAATGGCCTTCCTATATACGACGATATGTGCTTGCGCCTTGGGATGCCCGGTGGACCTATGGCCCATCAGAGCCAATACCATGTTCTGAAGGAAGAGCAAATATCAAAGGCAGTGCGAGAACACCGAGTAGGGAAATCGCCAGTGGCCTTGGTGACAGGCATACGCAAGCAAGAGAGTAATCGGCGGATGCACAGTGTAATATCAACGCCCTCTCGGTTAGACAAGAAAAACCGCTTATGGGTTAATCCAATCCTTGATTGGTCCGCGCGGGATGTGAATGACTACATCGAGGACAACCGCTTGACCCGCAATCTCGTTGTGGACTTGCTACATCGGTCCGGCGAATGTCTCTGCGGGGCCTTGGCTCGGCCCGATGAAATTAAGGAGATCGACTATTGGTTCCCCGATGTAGCTGCCCGTATCTACGCCTTGGAAAAAGCTTGCTTCGAGAAAAGGCTCCCCTTCTTATGGGGGTCGCACAAAGTAGAACGACCCCCCATCGAACAGCTAGAATTGCCCATGTGCCAATCCTGCACGACACGATGGGACGACTGAATCTTCTAGAACGGAGGGATGATGTTAACCACGCAAGAAATCCCAGTCATTAAAAGGGCACAACTCATCGGACCAGTGAAGGGCTTTCTACGCGCTGGCGTTGTAGGTAAAGGTCGTTGACCTGGCATGGCCCTCTCTGTACTGCGAGGGGTAAAGTTCTACAAAGTGGAAGAGGACGGGTACATAGTAGAATACTGTACTGTGCAAGACGACCTCTTTTGCCAGGCTCTCGACGACGTAGCTAAGGCATTGGGTTATGTTGACCGTTTGGAATACAACCGCGTATGTGAGGCTGACCCCAATGAAATCCGACGGCGGATTCGAGCCTTATAAATCTTAGCCAGGAAGAACGGATTATGGAACACGCGCCGGAACCTTGGGTAGTCAAAGACGGCGGACTACTTGGCCCAAGGAATAAACCGTCTATCGCAAAAGTGTTGAGTTCGGGGACTTTCGAAGGAGACCAAATCGCGAAGGCTGATGCCCGGCGCATCGTGGCCTGTGTCAATGCCTGCGTTGGATTCGAGACTGATCACCTGGAAGAGTTAGAGCCAGGATGGATCAAGGAAGTCTACGATAATAGACCTCATATCCCAGCCTAGGAAATCTTCTAGCCAGAATGTCGCTAAATCCAAGACATTCGATAGTTTAAGGAGGGAAAGCATCTAATGGAAGCTGAACACAAGTGGCGCTATCGCGTAAACGTTGGCCGGTCGGTCAAGGGAATCGTTACCCCGGATTACACCGTGGAAGGCACCGATGTCACAGAAGAGGAGTTCCTAGAAAAACTTGCGTGGTTAGAAGCTGAAGTCCTACGCCGGTATCCCCTCCAAGTTGAATGAGAGAAACTGTTATGAAACATATTGTTGCTCTATCAGGTGGCAAGGATTCCACGGCTATGGCCTTACGGTTAGCTGAAGTAGAGCCACAGGACTATGAATATGTTATTACACCGACCGGCGATGAACTGCCTGAGATGTATGCTCATTGGCGGAAGCTCGAAGGATTGCTTGGGAAAGCCATGACCATAATTAACAAGCGAAGTCTCAAGGGAGTCATTAAAATTCATCAAGCACTGCCGAATTGGAGGATGCGTTTTTGCACAACCGATATTAAAATTATTCCGTTCAATGAATATCTCTTGCGAATGTGGCCCTGCACCGCCTACGTGGGGATGCGCGCAGACGAGCCCTTCGAGAAACGTAAGGGCAATCGTGTACATGGTGGCATTGAACAGCGGTTCCCCTTGAGAGAATGGGGTTGGACCATCAGCGATGTACTCGATTATCTAGAGTTCCGAGGAGTGACCATTCCACCACGGACTGACTGCGCTAGATGTTTCTTTCAAACTATCGCCGAGTGGAAACGGCTATACGAGGAGCATCCAGAAATCTATGCTGACGCTATAGCTGAAGAAGAATCTACCGGACATACCTACCGTAGTCCAGGGCGCGACACCTGGCCAGCCTCTCTTAAAGAACTGGCCTCAGAGTTTGACCGAGGACGTATGCCTAGAACGAAGCCATCTATGGAAGGGCGTCCAACTATGTGTTCAACATGTGCCCGCTAAATGAATGACCCGTCGTAGGCAACCCACCAACGTTATTCACTGCTCCGTGGACGGGGCCTACGCACTGTGTGGCGTAAGAGACCCGATGCACTGGGTACCAAAGATGGAATGGGTCACCTGTAAAACTTGCTTGCGGGTATACAGTGGATGAACTACGTCTTTACTGTCCCAGGCCCACCCCTCGTTAAACGCCGACCGCGCCATATGGTAACCACAGGTGGAACGGTACGCACCTACTCACCGGACGAGACCGTGGAGGCCGAGGAAGCTGTGCGGGTAGCCCTCAGGGAGACGATAGCGGGCGTCCAGCCCACAAAGGACCCCTACGCGGTCATCTGCCGGTTTTATACGCGCAACAGAAGCAAAAGGGACTTGGATAATCTCGGGAAATTAGTCCTTGATGCTTTGAATGGCATCGTGTGGATGGATGACTCCCAGGTGTGGCAACTGTACTTGCGCCGGGAAGTTGATCGGCTGAATCCCCGTACTGAAATAGAAATCTGGACGATGCCGGTCACGTAGGTCATATAAGTGATATAAGTGATATAAGTGATGTAGGTCACACGGTTCGAGTCGGACTTGACAGAGGGTTCCTAGCCCGTGGGATAATAGCCCCGACTCATTTCACCTCCTGCCGCTCGTCCGGCCTGCTGTGGGATCACTGCGCTTGGTGGTCCCGGACGAGACAGTGGGCCCGGGGGGGCGGATTTTTATGCCTCTAGATATTTACTGGCATCTAGCGACCGGTGCCCTCATCGATGGGGATATTCGCAAACGCCTTAAAAACTACAAGACGACCGAATTAAAAGCGACTGCGCGTGAGATCGCCAAGATGCAAGGTCCCCTTGCTAGTGTTCTCAAGGATTTAGGGCTACCGCCAGTAGAGAAGCCGTTTTGGGCTGGCAAAGTCTTAAGGTCTATTCAAGATGAGATCACCCAACGTGAGAACCCGACGCCCAGAACTCAGTGGCATCGTCCAGACTTGCTGGCGACCGTTGAAAAGGCCGGGGTTATCCTCAAACAAAAGGGTAAGCAATATTGGGGCATTTGCCCATTTCACAAAGAAACCGATCCCTCTTTTACGATCAATATAGAGACGCAGAAGTGGCGGTGTTGGGGTGCATGTGGGACCTGGGGAGACAGTATAGATTTTGTGCGGAGGATGCGCGGTGATAGACCATCTACTGGATAATTTAGGCGAAGACGACCTAGACAATCTCGCTATCGTTGAACACCTACCCAGCAGAGACCCTTACGCAGCTAATGGACAGGTACACATGGAGCGCCCCATTACAGACGAGACCCTAGCAGTCTTCCGAGCCTCGGAACTCCGACGGGAGCGAACAGGTATCCACGCCAAGGTAGAGATTCTTTTCAACAACGTGCCTCTTCGTTGGTCTAATTTCAACACTGACAAGGACGGGGACAGAACAACCTTGGCGAATGGCGCCCACGCCATGCTCTCCCCGCTGTTGAAGGAACAATATCCCAAGGCTGCCATGAAAGCCGACCTAGATCGGTTCTGCTGGCGAATATGGGATACCCATCTCGCATCCCAAGATGCTGAAATGGTGGCCGGGGACGTTGACGAACCCTTGCACTTCTTATTGAAACCGTACGTCATTGAGGGCGGTGGGACCATCATCTTTGCGCCGCCAGCACGCGGTAAGAGTTACACGTTGTTGGCGATGGCAATTTCTATAGACGCAGGATCGGACACCCTTTGGCCAGTGGAGAGGAAACGTAAAACCCTGGTAATTAACCTGGAGCGGTCGGCATCTTCTTTGCGACGCCGGTTAGGAATGGTTAATTTCAGTCTTGGGTTGGATACTGCCCGTCCCTTATTGTTACTCAATGCCCGTGGGCGCTCGTTGTTGGATATCCGAGACGCGGTAGCTCGGACCGTGGATAAACACCAGGTCGAGTTTATAGCCCTGGATTCGCTCTCACGGGCCGGTATGGGGTCTTTAACGAAGGATGACGTGGCAAACGCCACGATGGACTTATTGAACGCCCTAGGGCCGTCCTGGTTAGCCATAGGGCACACGCCACGCCAGAACGAGGACCACGTGTTTGGTTCTCAGCACTATGACGCCGCCGCTGATATTGGGGTGAAGGTCCTGAGCCAGCGCCGGGACAACACGCTGGGCGTCGGGCTACAGATTGTCAAAGAGAATGATGTTGGCCCAACGCAAATTGGGACATGGGCCTACGAGTTTGACCAACACGGGTTGCACGAGATTCGGAAGGCAAGAACCGGGGAGTTTGCGGTGGTAGAGAGTAGCCAAACCTTGCCGGTCCCAGACCAAATGATTGAGTATCTCCTTGATCAGGACCATGGACGAGCATCAGGATCAGACATCGCTTCAGCGTTGCACATTGACCGGGCCAACGCCTCTAGGATTCTAAACAAGGACGAACGCTTTGTACGGTTAGGCCAAGAGGGTCACACGGTCTTTTACGGGGTAAAACAGCGAAATTAAGTGTGTAATTGAGGTCACGCCTAGATCGCGGTCTCCCAGGCACGAAATATTTTAAGTGTGTAGTGTGTAATCCCTATACACAGTTCGTTACACTCACTGTTTAAGTGTGTGATTTGTGTGTACAAGTGTGTAGTTACACACTTAGGGAATCTTTTCCCATATTGGCCTCCGCACAGTAAGTACAATGGTCATGCCCCTCGCCGTCCGCCACGCGGTACTCCTGGTCGGGGAATACGTGCCCGCACTTGTGACAGCGTGGCAGTTGGGCATCCCGTTCACACGAGCAGGCATCGTGGTGCCGAGCGTAGCGGGCGTTGACCTGGCCGGTGTACCCACCGCAGGTCTGGCACTTTTCGATAGCAAAGGCGTCGCGGATAGCTTGGTCCCCTTGGGCCTGGTACTCGGAGTCTCGGCGGACCCTGGCTTCGAGCTGTTCGCGTAAGGCTTCCATGTCTAGTCCCATGTTATCCTCCTGTTGCTTGCGTGATCGCAGATTGGAGCGCATCACGAGCCGGTTTGTCTTTGCCTAACTCGAAGTCTTTGGTTGTTATGCTGTCTAATATCTTCCAAGCGATCTCCGCAGCCTCCAACAAATCCGGTGCGGCAGCGATCAGGCGGGCGTTGGCTTCGTGGTTCGTTTCGACAATCCAGACTGGTTCAGTTTGGCTTTCAATTACATAAGCTGGCTTGCGGCTTAGTTGGCCTGTAGAACCCAGGTTTACACCTTTGTTTGTCCTATAGCCCCAAGGTCCCGGTGTATGTTCAGCCATTGTTTATCCTCCTTCGGCTTTCGTGATCGCAGCTTCTGCCTTTGCCTTGGCTCCTGGCCAGCCGTCTATGAGAGCAACGAGCACTTGAAGGTTTTCCAGCAACGCAGGCGCGGCAGCATGGAGCGGGCAGAATGTAATGACGTAGCTTAGGTTGCCCCAGTCGTAGGTTGGCGTAATGGCACATCCACACTCAGGATCATGAATTTCCATTGTTATCCTCCTTGGCGGCTAATTCCCCGTAACGCAGGCTATAATGAACGCCTGGCGGTCAAATGGCTCATGGTCTCTCGTGCAATAGTCGTCGCAAGCGTGGTTGGTGGCATCGGCCGCTAGGTAGTCGGCCAGCCGGTGAATGATCCCATTGAGACCAACACATTGGAGCCCGTCGATACACCGTGTTCCACTAGCCACGCGATGAATGTTGACGCTAAATCCTCTGTCCGCAGGGTGCCGGTGGAAATAGAGCCTAGCTGGAATAGTTTGGTGGTTGTCATGGTGGTTAGCTCCCAAAGTAGAATTGTTGGGCGTAGGTTAGCAGGGCATCGCTGTCAACCTGGAAGTATTGGGCCCAGGGTGTCCCCCAATCTTGATATTCCATGTACGCACGGTTTGGCTCGTTGTAGTTGCCAAGATCGCCACGGATACGGCAGGCTGGACCACCAGTACAGAGCAGGATTTCAAACTCTACGGCTACCATATCCTCACCCGGCGTGAACCAGCCGGAGCGCACTTGGATCGATAAAGGGTCTTCTTGGATAGCTTCGTAGGCGTTGTCTTTATCGTGGTACATTTCGCGTTCTTCGTCGGTGGCTTCGCTGCTGGGAGCGTAGAGGTTGAGGCCGTCATAGATTTGCTCGTTGGTCAATTCACAATCATCGCCGTCGCATTCTCTGGCGTGTTCCAGGCGTTCGACCATTGCCGTGATTGATTCCATTTGAGCCTTAGCTTGGCCCTCTGCGCGGTCTGTATCTGTTGCCATGGTTACTCCTCCTAATATGGGCACACTCGGTCGTATTGGGAGCCTGTTGATGAGGTATTGGTTTGGTGGTCCTCCTTAGCACTCATGGCTTTTGCTGTGATGTTCACACAGAGGCGTCCAGCAATGGGAACAAATTGTGTTGACTCGACAATGTTGATTTCCTGCCCTGGTGACGCACCGCTTACAATAGTGCATACTCTTGACGGTAAGTAAGACTACCATTCCATCCTCCTAATATGGGCACACTCGGTCGTATTGGGAGCCTTTGGATTCGTCGATAGGTTCCTTAGCGATTATGATGGGCCAGCCTCTAGGATCGCCTTGCTCTTGCACGTAGAGGCCATACCTATCCGCCAGAGCTTGGACCCGGAGCCACAAGTTCCGTTCGCGGGTTTCCTGCCTCGGAGTTAGGCCGTAGTTGCAATCGTTCTCATGGGACCGATGCAGGGACCGGCCAAGACGTTGCAGGGTGAACACGTCCATCAAGTCTATGCCAAGATTGCATAGGCGGCTCTGATTTTCCCGTTTGATACTCGCGTTTGATTCCATCATTCCCTCCTAAGTTTAGCCTTCATCGGCACGGGTTTTACCCGTGGACGCCGGGGCGACCGGCGTTTCTGGCTTTAGGCTTGGTGTGCGAAGATGTCATTAAGCCTACCCTGTGGGGGGCTGTCTTGCAGTGGGACACTAGCAGTACCAAAGCCGTAGAAGCAGGCTTTAGTGTCTATGCGGTTAGCCTCGCGACGGACAGCTTCAACATTGAGCAATGCGCCCATGTGGGTATCGAATGGTCCCAACAACAGGCTGGAACGTGGACCGTCGATTACCGAGACATAGTAGTGACCTGGCTCGTTGTTGATCGTTTGATCGTTGTAATAGGTTGCCATGATCTTCACTCCTCCGATTTAGGTTAGCCGGTTTTCTAGCTAGGCTTGCATATCAGGGTTGGCCGCAATGATGTCATAGATTGTCTGCCAGTTTTTAGCGGCTTGATCGGCATCCTCTTTAGCGGCATTGATAGCCTTGATGACATCCTTGAAGGTCTGGGCGGTTAAACCCTTTTTGGTGAGTCTGGCATAGCTGGCTAGGCTACGCTTGGCCGCCTCAGCGTGGGAATGGGCGCTCTGTGCTAGATAGAATACGCGGGTTGTGTCATCCATAATCATTGTCATAATCTTCACTCCTCCGATTTAGGTTGCTTATCGAGTTACAGACACGTTACCACGCCGTAACCGCTCTGTCAACCCCCCAGTTGACAAACCCGAAATATTGGAGTAACCTCTGCGTATGGCAACAATTCGAGCACCCAACGGCTTTGATGATCCTGTGGCGTTGACGCGTTATAGGGCCAAGAAGTCTGGGCGCTGTGTTGTCTGTAACGCTTCCATTTATGGGTATATTGGGAAGCAATATTGTTCTACGCGTTGCAAGGTCAGAGCTTTCAGGCAGCGCCACAAAAGTGATGGTTAGATTCGTGACAGGCAAGGAACGAGGCTCAGCGCCCACCAGGGCGGCAATTGAACGCCGGAAACGGCGGACAGAGGAACGCTGGGCGCGCCGGTCTGGACCTGTACGAATCATAAGACCAGCCAACATTCCAGATCGAAAGTCTGGACCGCCAGCGTAGGGATTTATCCAACCTACAACATAGCTGGGGGGCGTGTCGTCGTGGATAGACCACTGAAGGAACCACGTTTAAAGCGGGTGGGTGCGCCAGTCTAGGGTACGTGGAAGTAGTGGTGAGACGGCGGGTGGAGCCTACCCGGTATCCACTTCTAGCGCAAAATTTTGGTCCGCTGCTATGGGCGTTCTTTGTCTCTCGTGCAACCAATCGGCATGGTTATCTTCGCACTAGCTAGGGAGACGGACGTTAGCGAGCCCGCAGGATTAGCGAGCGGTGTCTGTCTCCCCCATCCTAGATCGTCTGAATCCTACAAAATACCACCCACACGGTTAAAATACGCCTAGGTCGTTGCTTCCTTATTAGAATACGGGCTCCGATTTTTTCTTTTTCGCTACCCGCTTGGGCCAAAACCTACGGTTCTAGACTCCCTAGGCATGGACAGTTGTCCTGGACATGTCTACCTTGTCCACCCCACGCGGATAACTCCGTTTTATCCTTCGGAACTACGTTATCCGCTTTGTTGGTTGCCTTTTATCTACCGCGTATGGTACCGTTTGGCTATGCCGATACCAGAGAATTCTTCCGCTGATTTTCCACTAGCCGAGGAATCTACCACCGAGTTGGACGCCCTGGACGTGGAGCCAGGTTCTCCCGAGAGTTATGGCTTTTTTCGCAGTGTTACCCCACGGGAAAAGGCAGCCGTTTGGGACCGTCAAGAGGCGTTCTTAGCGGCCTATCGGGAGACTGGACGCATCAACAAAGCAGCGGAGGCGGTGGGTATGTCTCGGCAGGCTCCGGTGCATTGGCAAAACGGAGACGTCTTCGGCTTCCGAGAGCGAATCAAGGATGCCCATCGCGACTGGTGCGAGGCCAAGATAGAGGGATTGATTGACGAACGCCTAGCCAACCCGCAAGGCAACCGAGGCTCCGACATTCTCTTGATGTTCCAAGCTAAGGCGGAAATGCCGGAGAAGTACCGTGAAGAGGTCAAGATTATCGACACCGGCTCGACCAAAGACCTACTGGCCGAACTTCGCAAACAAGGCAGGCCCCGTATTGTGGAAGGTACCGCTACCCCTATTGACGATCCCAGTCCACCCACACTACCAGAGCCACCGAAGCCCAACGATTCAGCCTCCGAGTAGCCCCTGCTAGGCGTCTAGGTGGAAGATTGGAGCCTTGACCTCTTCACGTCCCAATTAAGGAATACCCCCACCTTATCAGTGAGTTGGTGGGTGTTGGGAGGTGAGAGAGTGGGGAGGAGTTGGCGGTGAGGCTGGTGTTCGTTGAGCTTGTTGGTGAGTGAGTTGAGTAGGGGGAGTGTGGTTTAGGTGTTGAGTGTTGGAAGGTGGTGGCCACCCCCGACAGAACTCCAACCCCAAAAAAGTTCTCGGAGGAAAGATGGAAACGTGCAAGTCGGTAATATGTCTAAGCGCAGCGGGGCCGATTATGGCATGTGGATTAGTGGAAGGGCACCCAGGGGATCACAAGGGATGGAATCCACAGGATAGGTATGATTCTCTTCAGTTCAAGGTTGAATGGCCAGTTATACAACACGCAGAACTGGAGTCTGGTTACTGGGAGAGAGAGGCGATAGAGGCACGAATGAGGGGTACGGTCAAGCACCGGAATGACTGAGGTCGGAGTGCAGGTTTGCATATCGGAGGACGTTCACGGGCGTGCGGAGGGGATTGTGAGGTTAGACGGGTTGGCGTGGAAGGCCATCTTGCAGACATATCCGGGGGCGGTGTTTGATAGGATAGCGGATGAGGTTGTGGAGGGGTGTGAGGAGATGCTGGGGAAGCATCATCACCGGGTAACATTTGGGACTATCGAGGAGTAGGAGAGATGTGTCAAACCTGCGATCTAGAAGATGCTTTACAGGATCGCCGGGTGGTTGACGAATATCTGGCGACTAAGGGGCTGGTTTCGAGACGATCTTCCGGCGATGGGGGACCTAATAATGCCGTGCAGCCGGTGTTTTCTGATGGTCAAGGAGAAGCCGAGTTGGTATCAGAAACATGGGCGGGTTTGCCGGAATTGTGTCCAGAGTGCCAAGCGCCGCTCTCGCAACAGGGAGTAGGCGCAGGGACCGGCGACATCTCGTGGGCTGATTTTGCTGTTTGCGGGCGGGGGCATACGATCTCTCTGTTATAATCGTCTCATGCCGATAAAGAGCCACATTCTCTGGATTGGGGTGTTGGTTCTGGGAATGGCACTGATAATTTATGGGATTCGCCAACTTTAATGCTGACTGAAGAGGCCGTTTTGAAGGGAAAGTTGACGCTCAGGCGGGACTCTGACCAGCTGGCGTACATGGTGGCCGTGGGGCTGGCAGACCGATGGATGGTCGGGCAGGTGTTGACTGGATTGCCTGTGGTGGAGTGGCCTTTCGGGGACTTGACCTCTTGCCAGTACGTGCTGGTGGGGACAGACGTGCAGGAACCCGAGATAGCCTGTGCCGAGTTGGGGATGGAATAATGAGCGCAGCGATGGTTTGGTTGGTCCAGGGGATTAAATAATGGTGGAAGCTGAGCTGCCCCCAGACGACTGGAGCCTGCCAGTGGTAGCGAACCTCCACCTCACCCGTGGGGAACTTCTCTGCATCGACTTCTTCACCTGTGGGGACTACCTGTCCAAGATGGGTTGGGACCTGGAGGACATCGCTGAGACCTGGGAAGACTTCCGCAGGGTCGTCTATTTGGCGATTCACGAACTCTCGGTGCCCAAGACTCGTCATTTACCCTTGCAGCCACCCATAGTTGGTGGCCCCTGGCCGGTCTATCCAGTCAAAATCCCTCCAGAACTGGTCCAGTTCCTGTTTATGTTCCTGCCACCATCTTTCAAGTGGGGCACCGGCGCAGACGAAGGGCACTCTTTGAAGATTAAACTGGCAGCTAACTTGATGAACCTACCGGAGGACCAAGATGCCGATAGCACCGACCAAGCCGAAAGTGCTCCCAAGGACACACCCGCTACCGAAGCCTGATCCGAAGCCTCTTTTCGAACCGGCACGCGTATGCCCGGACCAAATTATTCGATTTGTGCCGTAGGGAGTTTCGGAGTACAATGGCTGCATGCCATACAAAGATAAGGATGCAGCCAAGGCTCATGCTCGGGAATACTATCTCAGGAATGGGGACACCCTTCGTTTAAAAGCAAAACAGTACCGTGAGGAGAATAGAGAAGCCCTATTAGCTGTCCAGGCCCGCTGGAGGGTTACACACCCTAACCAAAAAAAGGAATGGGATCAGCAAAATAAGGCTTACATTCTGGCCTATGCTAAAGAGTACCGAGATTCCCACAAAGACGATACCAAACGTTGGTGGAAAGAGTGGTACGCAAAGAACCGGGATCAAGTCTTAGAGCGCAATCGTCAAAAGCGTCAGGCGAACTTAGAGCAAGCCAGAGAACGTGAGCGCCAATACGAGAGTGCCCATAAAGGTCGCAGCCGCATCAAGGAAGAAAAACGCAGAGCGCGTAAAGCTAACCTGCCCGATACACTTACACAACGGGAATGGGAAATAATTCTTGATTTGTTCAATCACCAATGTGCTTATTGTGGAGACGAAGGTGAATTGGCCCAGGACCATGTCATTCCAGTGACTCAGGGTGGTGGCTACGTGAAGGAAAATATCGTTCCTGCCTGCAAGTCTTGTAATTCTTTCAAGGGAAATCGGTCTTTACCCATCACATTAAGGTTGGGTATTTGATGGCTCCTTACTCCGACCTGAAACCCCGCGCCTTCACCAATTACAACTCCTACCAGGAAGAGTGCTGGCAGGTTTTTGACCACGCTTTTCACGCCTACACGTACAATTATCCTGGGCTTTGTCACCCATCTCCTTCCTTTATATATAATGAAGCGGACTATCTGGCCTGGCGGGAGAAGTTCCACGAGGCCTGGCAGAAGGAATCAGATGGCCGGGGGAAGTCCTTCGGCCAAGTCGGGCTTCAGGAAGGCCAGTACCCCGAGAACCTGTATTTGTATCTGTACGAGGCATTTGTGGTGGCCGAGCAGCACAAAGACGAGATTTTTACGTATGCCTAGTGCGTCGGAGAAGCAAAGAAAGTTCATGGGTGCCGAGTTAGCCCACAAAAGGGCCGGGAAACCTACTCGGACCAAGATGACCGCAAAACAACTCAAGGATTTTGCTAAAAAGCCGGTAAAGAGGGGGCACTGAGTTGCTGGGACTGGACCAAACACTCCAGCAGGATCAGGAAATCCCCGAAGCGTCAGCGACCCTGTACGGGCGGCTGGGCTTTGAGGTCACCGGGCCAGAGCAAAAAGCAATCCTGGTCTGCCGGAAGCGATTTATCGGCATTAGCGGCGGCGAGGGTTCGGGCAAGTCTAAAATTGCCAGCGAAATCTGGCTAGGCCGCTGGCCGGACGATATGGCTGGCAACCCAGGCGTGGGAGATGGCCTTGGCCCCCCTCTGATTTACTGGCTGGTCGGGGAAGATTACTCTCAGGTTACCGAGGAATTCCGTTACATCAAGATGGACCTTATAGAGTTGGGCTTCCCAATAGAGAAAACTTCCACCGAACGGGTCGATCCTGGCCATATTGAACTGAAACTCCCAGATGAACGTCAGTCCCGGTTCCGGATAGAGACGAAAAGCGCCGGGGACCCATCGAAACTCACCCGCCAACGGCCCCACGGGATAATATTCTGTGAGCCTGGGCAGTCGGATGTGGTCGTATATGAACGCCTGAACGGGCGCGTGGCGGGCACACGGGGCTGGATGGCCCTGGTCGGGACTTTGGAAGGTTCAGTTGGCTGGTATCCGCAACTATTACAGGCTTGGTCGGCGGGAAGTGGCGATGCCCAGAGTTTCAAGCTCCCCGCGTGGACGAATACTCATTATTATCCGGGCGGCAGACAAGACCCGGAGATTCTGAGGCTCGAACGGGAGAGCACCGACACCTACTTCATGGAACGGATTGCTGGCGAGGTCGTGCCTCCCAAGGGGCTCGTAATTACCGAGTTTCGGGCCGATTTACACGTCAGGGATGTCCAATACGACCCCGAGTACCCTGTTTATCTGTGGGAAGACCCCGGATATGGTGCCCATAGCGCCCATGCGCTGGTCGTAGTGCAGAATATCGACCGGCAACTCCGTGTGGTAGACGAAATCTATGAAAGGGGCTTGACAACTCAGGAAATCATCCGAATGGCACAGATGCGCCCCTGGTGGAACTCAGAAAAGCACCTGGTTTCCGACCCTCATTATAAGGACCAGCACCACGCCAACCATTCGGTCTCGGATGTCTGGCGAATAGAGGCGGGATTGGAGGCTCAGGGTGAACGGGTCAGGATTTTACCAGGTATCGACCGGCTGAGGACCTATTTTATTCCCGATCCAATCACAGGGGTGCCGGGAATAGTCATCGCACCTCATTGTAAGGGCGTCCTAAGCGAACTTGGGGCGGCTTTGGACCCGTTTGACGGACGATCCTTCCATCCGTGGAAGTGGAAAGAGACCAAAACCGGCGAGATTGTTGGGGCGGAACCCTTGGAGGAGTATAATCACTCTTTGAAGGCCCTCATATATGGGATAGTCCACAACTTTGGATATGCTCATAGTGACGAAAGACGGGTTGCAACGGTGATTCGGAGACGCTGATGATAAAATCTCCTCGGACACCTGAGCAATTCGAATATGCGATAAATGTAATCTACAATCGAGCAAATGCCATGCGTCGAGATAATTATTATCCAGGAGCCTATGAGGACTATCAACGTTTGCAATCCTTAAAGCAAAAATATGCCGCACGGTTCCCCGAGGAATACTCTGAGTTTGATTCTTAGATTTCTACGGTTATTGAAGTGCAGTGAGTAATGCCGACAACTGACGAAATCATAAAAAGGGGTGGTCGAGTCTCCATTGTTTTGTGCGTTGAACACGACAGGTGCGGCAATGCCTACGCTCTTTATATATGTAGGTGTTGAAAAGGTCATAAATATGTCCGTGCGGACAGTGTGTTTTAGCCCGATTCTTGTGAGCTAGTGCCTCACCCGATATCCCACGTTGCATATTTAGTTGATGAGAGACAGCCTCAAGATGGTCCCAATTTACACAAGGTGGATTACGGCAAAGATGGTCAAGTTCAAGCCCTTCGGGAATCGGCCCACTTTTGAGAACATAGCTAAATCGGTGAGCTAATACGAGTTTGCCGTTAGGACGAAATTGTCCATATCCATTCGGATTTCGGTAGGCAGTCCATATCCAGCAGGATGTTCCATGAAAGAGAGGACCAGTTTTATCAACCTTGGCCCAGAAAAGCTGGATGGTGGTATCATTAAAGAGCATCGGGAGACCTCCTCTCTCGGTGTCGTGCGGTGGACTGTTGACCCAGTTCCACCGCCTCATATTATAGCATAAGGAGTAACTGGAGAAGGTTATGGCTACACCAGAGGATATAATCCGTATGGTGGATAAGATGGAGTCGGACCGTGCCTCCTTGCATGAGCGCATGGATAAAGACTTCGACCGCTACAATCTGGTGGCCTACGCCGGTGAGACGGACGAGAATGGCAACCCATTACTCAACGGGTACAAGAAATTCACCTCTAATGACCCCCGTACCTCGATGAATCTTGCCGTCCATCTTCTGTCCACTGCCCCGGCACTGATTAGGGTCCGAAAGCCCAAGGCTCAGAAGGCCCAACGAGAAACGGACAATCTGAAGGAACTTTTCGCCTTGGGTATCCTTCAGGCAGCAGATACCCGTCGTGCTGACCTCATGATGCCATCCCTTCAGGACTCTCTAGCGGCCCAATGCCTCATGCGAGGCCGAACGGCGCAGAGAGTCTTGCTTATTAAGGAAGACATCGACCCGTCAGAGATAGAAGCGACTGTTGAAGAGATTCCGCTTGAGACTGTGGGCGAAGAGGGGAAACCAGTAGAGGGGATAGCTACTTCAACTACCCGCACCTACGTGGATATTCAAGATTGGGACCCCCGTAATACGTACTGGGGCATGGGAAAACATGGGTTGGCCTGGGCTTGCCATAAGGTGTCGAAGACCGCCGAGGCCATCAAGACCGAGTTCGATATCACTATAGAAGAAGGAAACCTGGATTCCTCTATGGAGTTCGCCGTCTACGACTATTTTGACGAAACCGACAATCAAATCATAGTTTCCGGGGGTAGAGAGGCCAAATCGAAAACCCCCCACGGGATGGGCAAAGTCCCGGTGGATATCCACATGGTTGGCGGGTTACCCTTCTTCCAAGCGGCTGGCAAAGATTACGAGGTCAACTACGGGGAGAGCTTCTACCAGTCCGACCGGGAAATGTACGACCAGCAGAACTTTATCCTGTCCGTGTTGGCCGAACTGAGCAAACGGTCCATCAGCCAGGGCCTCCTGGTCTTCTCTCAGGATGGGAAACTCAGCCTGGAGAGTGACCCGAGAGTAAGTGGCGCTGAAACACAACTGAGGACCACCCAAGAAGACGTTAAAACGATGCCACCGATGGAGATGGTCAAAGAAAGTGGGGCGCTGATGGGCGTGATCGCCCAGATGGTGCAGCGCGGCACCTTCCCGGCATCGGTTTTTGGTGAGTTGGCCTTCCAACTATCGGGATTTGCCATCACCCAGCTAAGGCAGGGGATGGAAGCCCCGATCAGTCCGTCGGTGAAAACTACCAAGACCGCCCTCAGGGGCATCCTCAACATTCTGGCCGACGCCTACGTTTCCGCGAACTTTGATGTTATGACCCTTAGTGGCCGGATGCAAGACGTGGAGCGGACTGACTTTGAAGAGGAGATGTCTCTGGACGCGATCAAGGAAGGCGGGTTGATCGAGGTCGAAATCGTCCCACAACTACCTCAAGACGACGCGGCCAAGGCAGCTCTTGCGCAAATCCTTACCTCTGGTGATGTCCCCCTTGTCGATCACCGGTTTGCGCGTGAGAACATTATCCAGTTGCAGGACGTGGAGCAGGTCGAACGGGCGGTACAGGAACAATTGGCAAAGACAGGCAGCCCGACCGCTTTGGCCTTCAGTAATATGTTGGCAGCGGCAGAGCAAGGGGACATGGAACTCGCCCAGGTCTGGCACATGGAGTTCCAAATTCAAATGATGCAGCGAATGCACGAAATATCCCAGCTAAAAGCAATCGGTTCTACCCCTAATGGGGAAACGAACGGTACAAATGGAAGAACACCTCGTCCATCACCAGAGGTGGCGCCCGCCCAAGTTCAGGGTATCCCATTGCCACCTCCAACACCCCAGGCCGGGCCGATCGCGGCCCCAGGGACACCACGGCCTAACAGGAACGGAGCAGCTGGGGGCTTGCCCCCTCTATAAGGAGACCTACCGATGCCTACCACACAGGTTTACGACTACGACAATGGCACAGCCTATAGCGTCACGGGTACGACCGAGCAAATAGCGGATAAGCTAGAACAATTGGGGTTCGACCGTGAAGATGCGGAGCGAGACCGCATTGTAGTGGATAAAAGGGCCGTGTCTGGCCCGGATGCTATTGCCAATGCTGACCCTAGCCTTGTCAGAGGTATCCGTGAGCAATTTAAGAACCATACCATCGACCAACTTATGCAGTACGTGGGGGTTGGCGATATTGTCAAGCGTGAAATTGCACGGGAGATGTTGGAAAGCAAATATAACGTTGACTGGACGAAAGGGCGCGTTACCCCGACTAGTGCCTTGGCCCCAGGAAGCACCCCCGCTGGCAGGGTTACTCCCCGTGGTGGTGGTGGCGCATCGGGAGTTCCACAAGATACTGGCGGCGGTGCGGTCCCAGTTCCAGTTCCAGATTTCCTTCCTCCTATCAGACCAGAAGTGCAGCGAAGGATCGACCTTTCTCAAAGTAGAGAAGGTCGAGCGCAGCTTTACAGGGAGTACCTGTCTGGACTGGGGGAAGCTCCAGGGATTGTGCAGAGGCAACGGCAAGCGCAGTTTAACCCCTACTCCAGACTATTTGATATTGGACAGGGCCTTGGAGATTTCGGCCCAGAGACAACCTTCCGTCAGACCTTGCCGGAGGGGCTTGGACGCCCTGATCCCGGATTTGTTCAGACCCAACTTGAAAGGGTTCGCGATTTACTGGCTGGGGATAGGCCGGAAGGTGAACGGGGTGATTACTATGCTGGATTACAGTCTGACCCAACTAGACAGTTTGGTATGCTTTTTGACACTGGGTTGGGTCAGACTATGGCTCCTCGTTTTCGTCCAGGAGTGCGGCGTAGAGCCGCAGAGAATTTTGGCCGGGCAGGGGACGTTGCTATAATCCAGGCTGGGTTAGGACAAACTGCACAGGACCCATTCGGTGGATTTTTGGAGCAGGGCACCGACTTTGCGGGACCGAGTAGCGATACTTACCGCCAAGCGATTGGGAACGCTGCGTTCATGCTTGGGTCGCCTTTTGAAGGTCTCAGTGCCCCATCTCAACAATTCCAAAGTACATTCAGTATGGATCGTAATTTGCCACAAGAAAAACTTCAGGAGCGGGCAGAGCGCCAATTCCAAATGGCGGTGCAGTCGCGCATAAGAGATATTCCCTGGCAGTTCCGTGAGGGTTGGTTGCGGGATGTCCGGCGCTCCTTTGACGCATGGCTGGGAGGGAATACCGCCGGGGGGGACTTCCTGCCCGCTTTCCAGGCACAGGGCTATCGATTCAATCCAGTAGGATTTGGGTAGATACTGATGGTTACTCCTAATCCATTTGACATCGACTTTCGGCGGAGCATCTTCGCGGAAGACCCGAACCTTGCCTTCCAGACCAGCATCACGCAGGCTGGGCTCCCCCGCCAGATGTCGGACTTCTTCAGGCGGCGCACTTCGACCTTTCTGAACCAGTTCCAGGGAGCGTTGGGTCAGCAGTTGGACGAGTTGGGCAAGGCCGACCTGAACCCGCTGGACTTCTTCCAGGGAAGGGACTTCCGTACCGAGTTCTCACGGTTCTCTCCCAGTGAACGTGGAGAAAATACCCGTCTATTCAATCCCAGGACCCGTAGGATTTATTTTTGATGCCTAGTCACTATTCTAGGAAGGAACGCGAAGCTAGGCGTCGCAGAGCGAACGAGGCCGTTGTCAGGGCTATCC
>Ga0114899_1000626_pt1 | contig 24205 bp, 38 predicted proteins | sample MalvireepMed_215_FD_83497 | JGI IMG/M metagenome (GOLD analysis project Ga0114899, IMG submission 83497) | Marine viral communities from the Global Malaspina Expedition - Malaspina viral metaG DeepMed_215 | ecosystem: Environmental > Aquatic > Marine > Oceanic | place: Mediterranean Sea...
AAATTAAACTAATTAAAAATAAATACATCAACAAAACAAAACAACAAAACTAATTTAACCAACAACAATAAATAATAATTAAAATAAAATAACATCTGTAATTTTATTTAATGTGATACTTTAAAAAATAAACTTCATAATAAAATAACACGTGTAATAAAATTAAACTTTAATTGATTTAGTTTTATAAAATGATTTACAAAATAAAATTAATTAACAACATAAAACTTAATTAATAAAATGTTTTTAATTAATTAATAAAATAACAACTGTTATAAAATTTTAATAAAATAAAATAACAACAGTAATAAAAAATAACAGTAATAAAATTACAACAGTAATAAAATTGCGTAGAACGTAAAATCAGGCCAGTTTGCATTGCGATCCTGCTTCGTGGTATAATACGCATACGCTTACAGGATAAGGATATCCGAGCCAAATAGGATTGGTAGTTGAAGCGGAGTCGAGGAGAGAGCAGGAGTTTTCAATTCGAAGCAAAGATAAAATTAATTTAAACTTTGTAAAAAAACTTTTCTTTTAATTAAAAAATAGGAGTCATAATCATGACTAGTAATAAAAAACAATCGTTAGAAGACATAGCAGTTGAAGCAAGTAAAACCGAAGAAGTTCCAACAATTGATTGTGTTCTTGAATCTGGAGCAACATTTCAGATGTCTGAAGCAGATATGATAAAGCATCTAAAAGATGATTTTTCATTAGCCGCAGGCGAGCATGAGCAAACATCTGAACAGATGAAACAAGTAACAGCAGTTTATCAATCTTGGTGTTACTCATTTATTAAACGCCTTTACAAAGAAAATGTAAACGCGAGTAATAAAGCCATCTTGTCAAGATATGATGTTGGTCTTGCCAGAATAGAGGAGCTTGCTTTTTTAAGTTCTAAAAAATCAGATGACAATTACTCTGCTGTCTATGCGAGTAGAAAATCATCTGTTAGAACCTGCATTACTAAAGTCGGAAATCCCCATAAAATAAAATGGGGTGAAGGTGTTAAGGATAATGTTAATTCATACATGAAACTTAACAAAAAGAAACTAACTCCGATCGAAGTTGAATGCAACACCGCAAAAGAGAGAATGCAACAACTTAATGCACTGATTAAAAAATCAGGTAGCAAAAAGTTAAGCGATAAGGAATTGCGTAAGCTAGCTCTCGCAGTTGTTGATGTATCTGCTATAGATGTAGAAATAAAGAAGATACACGACCACATTGCTGATGTTGCTCAAGCTAATGATGTAGTTGAGAAAGCTCAAGGCAAGTAATAATAATAAAATAACAGCTGTAATTTTATCCCCGTTACCTTTTGGTAGCGGGGTTTTTTTTTGGCTCAGATTTTATCTGAGAAAAATAAAATCATGATAGTAGTTTATTATTGCGAGTATGGTTATTATTGCGAGAATAAAATAACAGTAGTAATAAAATTATAAATTATCAAATCCATTGCCATTGACATTTACACCCAATCGTGAGATAATGTGTATAATGGTAGCAACGCTTATGGCTGCCATTCAAACCAACAATTAGGAGCATTATTATGAAAGTTAAATCTACTATACATGATATAGCAAACCAAACTTTAACAGTTCGTTACATCAAATCAACGAGTTATATTCCAGTATTACGTAACCCATTTGATTACACGAAGTACGACCACAACGGCAACAAAATAAAATAACAGGTGTTATTTTATTATCACATAGGAGAATCAGTATGAAATCAGAAAGAGAATTAATGAGAGAAAAATTAAAGGATACAAGAGAGTATGAATCATACGACATTGTCACACAATGGTACTCTGGCCTTATTGCAGTATGGCAGAAAAACAGATTAGTTTATCCACCTGTAAATGCGTGGTCAATATTAACTAATCTAGAAGGTGTAAATATATCTAGTGGACGTGTTGTTGACATTTTCACTGGCGAAACTTACCACAACCCACAAAGCTAGGAGTAAATAATGGCTTCATGTGTTATATGTCGTTCAACTATCATTAAAGGTAGGGCAGACTTAGGTCATAATACCTGTTTAAAGTGTGGCGAAACAGTTGCTAGAAAAGTCAAGCATACTATTGTACCCATGCACAAATCAAATTATGTACCTATATTTGACTTACAAGATTTAAAAGGTATCAACAATAAAGGAGGGTTTCACAGATGAAAACTCTATCAAAAGCAGACCAAGAATTTTTAGTAGACATAATTAAATTAAGTGCTAAAAAATTCTATAAAGAAGCAATAGACCAACAATTCACTCTAACTAACAAAGATGTTTCAAAGCATAGGGAAACACTTAGCCAATGTATACTGAGAGCATGTTCTGAACTAGGATATTCAGTAACACCTAAAATGTTATCAGATTTAACATACCATATTAAAAATGGCAGAGAGGATACAACATGTCTAAAAATAGAACAAGAGTAAAAACTAGGTCATTACATTCTTATTCCAGTGAGGGAATACCCAGACGAAGTATGCGGAAAAAAATAACATCTGTAATAAAATCACAGACAATCACTAAAAAACCTAGTGATTCCTTTGGTTTACCTGTTGAACTTATCCGTAGTCCTGTACACGGATTTTATCGTTTATATCACCCAAGCCAACGCAAGTAGAGGAGAGATAATATGTCATCATTATCAAAATTATTTGACAAGAAAAAAGAATTTATAGAAGTTGTTGAGGAAACTGAAGAACTTGGCGAAATTACTGTTGATTGTCCTGCCATTATAGAACTTAAACAGGATAAAGAGTTAGATAAAGAATTAAATATTCAAATAAACCCTGATTATTATACTTTAGATGATTTATTATCTTTTCTTAAATTATCCAAGAAAAAAATTACTAAATGTAATATATCAGTCAAAAAAGTAGATGAATCTGCATTACATTTAAAGTTTCACGAGGGTACAATTATTTTGCACTCTGATTTTACATTTGATTGGGAGATATAATATGGCAAAATCAAAATTAACTGTTGGTCATGATGCTGAATTATTCTTATATGATGAGAATGATAACGCAATACCAAGTATTGGCTTAGTTGGTGGTAGCAAAGAATGTCCACGAGTTGTCAATAAAAATGGAGGTGCAGTTCAAGAAGATAATGTTATGGCTGAACTTAATATTAAACCTTGCACTACGTCAGCTTTATTTGTATCAAGAACTAATGAAGTCATGGATGCATTGAGAACTATCATAGAGCCGCAAGGTCTACATTATAAAATATTAGACTTTCAAAAGTTCGAACCTAGATTTTTAAAATGTAAACAAGCCAGACAGTTTGGATGTGACCCTGACCGTAATGTTTATACCATGACAGAAAATGTTGTAGATGCTAAATTATTACAAAAAAACCACGTGCGTACCGCAGGCGGCCATATTCATATTGGTATGACTGAAATAGATACTTTACCAATGGCTCAATCTAGTTTAGTCAAAGGTTGTGATGTATTTATTGGTTTACCATTAACAATATTAGAACGTGAATCACAAAGAAAAGCATTTTATGGTAGGGCAGGTTCTTACAGAGAGAAAGAGTATGGTATCGAGTATAGAACACCAAGCAATATATGGTTATCTAATGACCTTATTATAGAATGGGTATTTAGACAGGTACGAATATTATCTAGAGAAATGCTGATTTCATTGTCTAATAATCAAATACCCTCATATGAACGAATGATATTGGATTGGGGAGAGAATAGTTTTCAAGAAGTTATTAATAACGGTTATTGTGATGATGCCTACGACATGTGTAAAAATTATGGTATTGAAATTCCTAAGTTGGAGAATAAATAATGCATATTAGAGAATCTAGACGTGACTTTAGACAAAGGTATAGAACATGCACGGTTATTGTCTTACATAAAAAATTACAACAGTTATTTTATATTGATGATGTTGATGAAGATTTAGAGTATATTTCTGGTTCATTAATTTCTGATGATTCAAAATGGAGTCCACATAAATTTAAGTTAGAAGATATTGTAATGGATTTTAAATTTCCTGACTTAGGATTATTAAATGCTAAAAAAAGTGTAGTTAGGTTGTCTAGATTTTCTACTCAGCAGTATAGACAATCATTCAACGAAAGACTTATAAATATAACCAAGAATGACCATGTAAGGGATATTCACGAAATTTATGCTTTGCCTTCATTTGATTATGAAGATTTAAGAAAACCTAAATTTATTAAAGATATATTTTATCCTTCATATTTTAGTGCAAGCGGTTTAATTAGTAGAATTATTGCTGACGATAGGTATGCAGGTGCTATATCTAAAGACTGGTTTATGACTACAACATGGTTAAATAATGGAATTTATCTTGGCTATAAAGATGTAATAGTCGGCAGAATGAGAGATAATACAATGTACCCTACTGTAGAATTATTCAATGGAAACAGTGACTTAATAGATTTAATACAACTAGAAAATATTGAAATAGGAGGAATGTTAAATGCCCAAAGATAATATTGGCTCAATATTTGAAAAAAATAGGAACATATTTTCGTACCAAGAATCTAGAGATTTTGTAGAACCTAGAACAATTATTGGTGTTGAGATTGAGTTAGAAAATATGCATACAGCCTCTAGGTTTGCTGATGCGGGAGTGCCTAGAAATAATACTGATGATAACTTTAGTATTGACGGAGAAACTAGAGGTGTGTTATTCGGTACAGGATATTGGAACGTAAAAAGTGACGGCAGTTTGCGTGACGGAGGTGTTGAGTTTGTTACTAAAAAATTATTTGGTAAAGATTTGACTATGGCTCTTGATGAATTAAATGAATATCTTATTAACGAAGTTGATACTGAATATTCTACTCCCTCCGATAGGTGTAGTGTACATATACATTTAGATGTAACTGATTTAGATAAAAATGAGTATGCCAGATTACTTATTGACTATGCTATATTTGAGAACGTATTGTTTCATTATTGTGGCGAACATAGAAAACATAATTTATATTGTTTACCCTTTGCTAAGTCTGATGAATTTAAACGTACTCTATCGCACATATTAACATCAGTGACTAAAAATTTAGACTTTAAAAAATATGTAAATGGTTTTCCTAAGTACAGTGCATTGAACTTAAATGCTACGTCTAAGTATGGTAGTCTAGAATTTAGGTTGCATGGTGGAACGTATGATATGATGCGAGTCAAACAATGGATTAATATTATTATGTGCCTCAAGAAAAATTGTAGAAACAATACTGCAGACAATTTACATAGAGAGATATCTAGAGTTGGTATGTCAAATTATCTAGAAAAAGTATTCAAGAACTATCACAGATTACTGGACTACGAAAACTGTGAATCAGATATTATAAATGGTGTAAGATTGGCTCAAGATATTATGTTATATAATGATATGAAACAGAGTAGCAAAGATTATTTTACAGCTAACAATATATTGTTACATGCTGAAACAGAGATGGAAACACAGTTAGAGGAATATAAAATTCCTTCCCCTCTAAATAAATATATAGAAAGAATTGGTAAAGAACCTAAACTGAACCACCTTAGGTATGCGATATCTAGATTTTTTAATGTCTTTGAACGAGAGGAGGAGGAAGAATTTGAACACAATGATGATTATAACGAGGACGATTATAGTGAGGAGGAAGAATATTATGACGAGGGGTAACTTATGTGTGGTATAACAGGTGTTATTAATTTAAGCGACTTTAAGTTAGGGCTTGATGAAAAAAAGTTGTTTAAAGATTTATTAGTTGCTACTTCTTTACGAGGTAAACATTCAACAGGTATGTTTACTGTGCCTTTAGATAACAGTAAGAACGTAAAAACATTTAAGAGTGCAGTTTGTGCAGGAGAATTTATAGAAACTAAACAGTTTAAGGAAGTAATACAAGATTTTAGTGATTACAAATATGTTGTAGGTCATACTAGGTATGCTACTAATGGTTTAATAAATAATGAAAACGCACATCCATTTAGTTGTGAACATATAACATTGGTACACAATGGTAATGTTGCTAATAAGCATGAAATATGTTTATTAGGCGATAAAAAAGGTTCTGATTGTCAGGTCGACTCAGAATCACTAGCTATTGCACTAAGTAAAAATAACATCTGTAATTTTATTGAGAAAGTTGAGGGTGCGTTTGCTATCGTATGGTACGATAGAATAAATCGTAAGTTAAATTTTATTCGTAACACTGAAAGACCTTTACATTTTGCTATTATAAAAGATGAAAATGTAATATTATTTGCGTCTGAGGCAGAGGCATTATATTTTGTAGCTAAACGTAATAATATAAAGTTATCTAAAATATTTTCATTAGACGTTGGTACATTATTAACATTTGATAAAGACCGTAACTATGAAATTAAGAAAATATATAATGGAAAGCAGGTCAGACCTGCATATACTCCTTATGTAGGGTATGCTCACACATATTACAATAATTACAATGATTCTATATATAATTCTACTAGACCAACGTATGTTGCAAACCCTGCAAATATTAAAGATGATTTAGTTCTTGATAATGATTCATCTTTTGATGATGATTATATTTTTGATGATGATGATGATTATGAATGGAATAGCATAGGTCAAAAGTACTTAGTCAATGGTCAGTATGTTGATTATGAAGTATTTAGAAAAGCAGTAGAGGACGGTTGTGAAGTTTGTTCCCGTCCAATATATTGTACAGAGGATTACAAAATTAGTTGGACTGATGTAAATCGCCCTATTTGTGAAGACTGTGGCAAAACAGGCGAGTTCGATTCACACATTACAGTCAAAGGAGTGTAGTTATGCAAGACAAAGTACAGTTTTCATTTACAAACGAAGATGGCAATATTGAAAAATATTACATTGGATATGACTACAAAAAGGTAGGTTCTTGTTGTGGTATTCAAGTATTATGTGACATACATATTGCCAAGTGGACAGAGCAAATTAATGATGATGATGAAGATATGGGGTGGTTTTCTACACTATCTTATAGAAACATTGGCAAAGACTTGAAAAGAGAAGCGTTTACAATACTCAGAGATTACATTGACGAAGGTGGTCATAAACGAAGTTGGTCTGCAGGTGTGGCTGTCTTATGTGATTATGTTAAGTTGCGTGGTAATAATCGTGCAACTTTTCTTACACGAGAATTTGCTGAATGGGACAATTGGAACACTGACGGCTTAGTTGCTAAAAATCCAAATTCCCCTAATTATGTACAATTATGGACTAAATACTTAACTAAGGTTAAAGTTAATCCTCATTATCAGGTTAGTGAAGTAGTAGATATTACTAATGAGTCATTAGAAAATGCTTAGGCCTATAATATACCCTTACAAACTACAATCTAAGTCAGCTAAAGCGTTATCTGAATCTTTATCTGATTTAAGATGTAAACGTGTACGTGAGAATGGTAATTATTCGTACCACGATAATCATGTAGTTATTAATTGGGGCAATCCAAGATATCCTAATTGGTGGAATCAAAATAATTACATTGTAAACATACCCCAGTTTGTGAAAGATGCCCAAAACAAACATAAATCGTTCGTAGTTATGCTTGGTAACGTGCGTATTCCTGCATTTACCACTGAGAAAGAATATGCGGAGGGATGGATTCATAACGATAGGGTTGCAGTAGCTAGGACATTATTGCGTGGTTGTGGTGGACGTGGTATTCAATTAGTGGATGATGTAGATAATTTACCCGACTGTGCATTATACACAAGGTATGTAAAAAAATCTGATGAATATAGAATACATATTTTTATGGGAACTATCATTTTTGCACAGAAAAAAATGCTTCGCAATGGAAGCACAGGCAACAATTTTCAAATACGTAATTATGACAATGGGTGGATATTTGGTAGTAAAAACGTAGCCATACCACAAGATGTGGTAGAACAAGCATTATTAGCAGTTAAGGCACTTAGGTTAGATTTTGGAGCAGTAGACGTAGGTTGGCAGGAATCTTCACAAAAAGCATTCGTGTATGAAGTTAACACCGCCCCTGCATTAGAAGGAACTACTTTGAGTTTATATAGTCAACAAGTACGGAGGTTATTAGCATGAGAAAAATATTTGTATATGGTACATTAAAAAAACACCAACCTAATTTTCCAATTATTAAGAGTGGTATATTTTGTGGTGTTGGAAAGCTAGGTAAGTCAAGTAGATATAGAATGGTAAGCTTAGGTGCATTTCCTGCTCTTATTCCTGCCAGTATTACAGAGTCTCAAACAATTACTGGCGAGATATGGAAAGTAGACGAAAACGCATTCTTAAACGTAGAACTCTTAGAGGGTTATCCTACATTTTACGACAGAGAAAAACTTCCTGTTGAAGATTCTGAAGGCAATGAACATCATTGTATTGTTTATTATATTCCTGACGAATTGAGTTCAAGACATTTAAAAAGCGTACATATGGGTAACTGGTTAGGAAGCGAAGATTCATTATATGGTGTAACTACAAGTTATAGTGGCTAATTATAAAACACAACTTTCGTATCTTAATTCTGAATTAGATATTGGTGAAACAACTAGAGAAGCACAATGCCCTTTTTGTCTAAAACAAAATGGTGATTTTGCTGTGACAAGAGTTGAAGATGGATTATTGTACAAATGTTTTAGGGTTGCGTGCGACTCTAAGGGATTTATTTCCAGTAATTTAGGACAATGGAACAGTCGAGAATTTTTACCTATTTTTTCTTCGCCTGTTCGAAAAACTGAGGAATACCCTTTTGAGTCGCACATTATTAATTTAAACGAAAAACAAATTTTATATTTACAAAATAAATTTAACTTAACTAAAGAGGAGATTATATTAAATAAAATAAAATGGTGTAATAAAACTGAAAGAGTAATATATCCCATATTGTCACAACAAGGTGAGACTAAGGGATACGTTTCTCGTTACTACAAAGAATTATCCAACAAGAGATATGACGGAGTTAAGTCTAGAACTTATTGGATTAATAGAAGTAATAATTACTATAATGTAAGTTTTCCTTATTGTAATAATTACAATGTAGACAGTATATTTGTATTAGTAGAGGACATAGTAAGTTCAATAAGAGTGGCTAGGCATATGCAATGCGTAGCATTATTATCTAATTCTATACCTACAAATGCTATGAAATTTTTTTCAGGAAAAGATATAGTTATTGTATTAGATAATGACGCAACAACACATGCCATAAAGATAAAGCAAAGATACTCTTTATTTTTTAATTCTTGTCAAGTAATAGCTATTGACAAAGACCCAAAAAATATGGGTAACGAAGAATTAATAAATAAAATTATCAACCTCATAAAAATAGATTGAACTTATTCTCCTCTAGTTAGTCCAAATAGTATAATCATCATAAGATACTGATAATCAGTATAAAATAACAATTGTAATATTATTATATATAATATTATATATTATATAATATATAAATAAAATTATGGAATCTAAAATATTATCTTCAATTATTAAAGACAAAGAATCGTTTAACAGGTTGTCGAAACTAAACGTCAAAGATTCTTTTTCTGACCCCGCTAAATTCATATACGATATTGTCTGTGATTTTTATGACAAAGATATGAGTGCAACTGAAGTTGATTTAGAATTGGTAGAAAAACGTATTGCTAGAGAATTGCCAAAGCAGATAGACTTATACAGAAACATATTAAAAACACTTGAGGGGACTACCTCATCAGCAAATCTTATAGAAGAAGTTATTGCAATGAAAAAAGATGCAATAGCACGAGAACTATCATCATTATTGCTGACACAAAAACGCAGTGGCGTACTCGAATTAATGGAGTCATACAAGGATGTTGAATTGTCCACGCAAGATGACAATGATGAAGACGAAAGTCTTTTAGTCAGTGCTAGCGTATCTGACGTAGTAGAATCCTTGACAAACAAAAATAGAATTAGGATGTGGCCTAAAGCTTTAAATGAAGCTACGGGTGGAGCAATAAGAGGAAACAACGTACTTGTCTTTGGTAGACCTGAAGTAGGCAAGTCGTTATTTATTATCAATATGGTCGGTGGCCTGTTACATGACGGCTACAAAGTATTATTCATAGAAAATGAAGACCCAGCGAAATCAACAATGTCTAGACTCATCTGCAGACTAGCAGAAAAACCTATAGTGGACGTTATTGATAACCCTGATAAGGTTGAGGACGTAGTCAAGCAAAAGGGTTACGATAATCTAATACTTAAATCATTGTCCCCTGGAACTTTTAAGGACATTCAGAGTCTAATCGACCAACACGGAGTGGATGTTGTTATAATCAACCAACTCCGTAACATTTGGGTAGGTAAAGAAAGTAGGGTAGAACAGATGGAGATAGCCGCTACATCTGCAAGAAATCTAGCTAAGAAGAACGATATCTTAGTTATTGGAGTTACCCAAGCAGGTGATTCGGGAACGAATAAACTGCGTTTAGAGATGGGAGATATAGATTTCTCAAATACTGGAATGCCTGCCCAAATGGACTTAATTATTGGTGTTGGCTCTAATGATGAGTACGACAGCAAATCGTGGAGAATGATTTCTTTGCCAAAAAATAAACTGAGCGGAGAACACGTATATTTTCCAGTTTTAGTAGACACTAAAATAAACAAGGTAAAATCAGTATGATTGATACATTGTGTGTAATATTTATGACAGCATACTTTAAACATTCCGATGGGAACTACAGCCCAATACCTGAGGACACAAAAAGAGTAGAAATAAAAACTGAGGAGTTTAGGACTTTATTATTTAAAGTGGGAGATAAAAAATGGTTTGGTAATGTTAATGGAAAAATATTCTACGACACTTTACCAAATTATACAGATTACCTTTGTAAACTAGCAGATAAGGAGCCACTACCAGAAAAGGCATACAAAGAAAGGTCAGTGCTGTATTACTGATAACATACTATGAATATATTTTATTTACATAAAAACACTGAACAATGCGCTAATATGCATTGTGATAAGCACGTGGTAAAAATGATACTCGAGTCAGCACAATTATTGTGTACTGCACACAGAGTATGTGACGGGGATGATTACTGTGATGATTATAATCTATACAAGAAAACGCATCAAAACCACCCGTCAGCAGTGTGGGTGAGAAAGTCTGCTGATAATTACCGATGGCTACATGAATTATTTTTCTTTTTGTTAATAGAATACATTGCTAGATATAATCGAATACACAAATGTACCCAATTATATGAAGCTTTAATTAAAGTGCCTGACAATATTGGCAGTGAAAAGTTTACTACACCACCACAATGTATGCCTGACGAATACAAGCATGACAATACGGTAATGGCTTATCGCACTTATTACAACGTAGAAAAGTCTAGATTTGCAAAATGGAACTATTCGAACACACCTAATTGGTTTAAAAATGATTTATAATATACCAAAGTTTGTGACAAGTCCTAATCCTGAGATATTCAGGTCAGATAATTATTTGGTATTTGATTTTGAAACAACTAACTTAGACAAAGGAGACCCTTTAAATGAAGATAACAGTATCATACTCATTGCGTGGCAAAGAAACCTTGATGAACGAGGAGCTTTCGTTCGACATCCAGAACCAAGACATATCGAAAGATTTCTCGAAGAAGTGGAAAGAGCTGATTTCATTGTTGCACACAACGCAAAATTCGAACTTGGTTGGCTTAAGCGCTTCGGAGTCAGACTTGAAGAGACACTTCCCTTTTGTACACAATTGGCAGAATATGTACTACGCTCAAACAGAAGGGGGAGATTATCGCTGGATGAATGCCTCAGAAGAAGAAGACTTGGAGGAAAAGAATCAATAATAAGTGCTATGATGGGCGCAGGAATATGTCCTTCAGAAATGCCTGAAAACTGGCTAAAAAAGTACGCTAAAACAGACGTAGAGCAGACTAAAAAATTATTTGAGCACCAGCGTAAACAATTATTTAAAAATGGCTTAGAACGCGTTTTTTATACTAAGTGCTTACAAATACCAGTTATAGCTGATATAGAGTTTAACGGCATGTGCTTAGATACTTCCAAAGTAAAGGAAGTGTATAAACATTCAGTGTCAGATTTAAGGTCTGTAGAAAGAGAATTAGACGAGTTTACTGGTGGCCTTAACCCAAGAAGTAATAAACAAATGGCTGAGTTTATTTATGATGAGCTTAAATTTGCTATGCCCAAAGACCACAATGGTAATATTATAACTACTCCTAAGGGGGAAAGAAGTGCTTCATCTGTAGTTATATCTTTATTGAAGCCAAAGACTAGCGAGCAAAAGAAATTTATAAAACTAAAACAAAGGCAGGTAAAACTAAATGCGCAAGTTACAAAATCTCTTGAAAAATTTAATGAATGTTGTGAGCAAGGAGAAGGTATACTCCACGCCTCTATCAACCAAGCAGTTACTACTACTGGCAGGTACAGCAGTACTGGAAAAACATACAAGTGCCAATTCCAGAACGTGGATCGAGGATTTAAACGATTATTTAGAGCAAGAAAACCAAGCTGGTTGGTGGGCGAAGCTGATGAAGCACAACTGGAGTTTAGAGTCGCTGTCTGGTATGGACAAGATAATCAAGGACTTCGAGACATACAGGGAAATTTTGATGTTCATTCATTCACAGCTGACATCATATATCCAAGAGAACGGGATCGTTCCATCGCTAGACAGAACGCAAAAGCACATACATTTAAGCCTCTCTATGGTGGAACAAGCGGAACACCATCTGAGAGACGTTATTACAGAGCGTTTACTGAAAAATACAGGGGAATCACTAGAGAGCAAGATAAATGGGTAGATGAAGCAGTTATAAACAAAGAATTAACACTTCCTACAGGGATGAAGTTTTACTTTCCCTCGCTGAAGGTTACACATACTGGTTATGTTGAGGGTAATACGTCAGTTAGAAATTATCCAGTACAATATTTGGCTACAGCTGAGATTGTTCCAACAGCGCTAGTACATGCTTGGCATTGTTTTAAAAGTATAAATGCCGAGTCTTTTATCACAAATACTATACATGATTCAATTATTTGTGAAATACATCCAGATGAACGGAACTTATTCGTGGATGTGATGTCAGAGTCTTTACAGGAATTTCCTGTGAAGTATATGAAGAGATTATATGGAATTGATTTTAACATACCATTAAAAGCTGAAATAAAAACAGGAACTCATTGGGGGTCTTAATTATGAATACAGCAGAAGGGGTCGTAGAGACCATAAGAGCAGGCAGAGGAGTATCGGCATCAATAAGTGGTGCTTGGTATGGTGCTGGCTTTGATGTAAATAAACTACCTTTTAAGGAAGGTAATACCATTAAGTTTGTATACACTGAAAAAGGAATCTATAAAAACATGGATTTAAAAACAGTGGAAGTAATAGATGCATCAGAGAACACCAACATGAAAGAACAAGTAGCGCCTAGAAAGGCTACAGCTACTGGTGGTACCGCTGGAGCAACAATAACTAAGTCAGGTGGACCAGAGCCAGTCTTTGTATCAAGAGATGGCTATTGGTCTAAGAAAGAAGAAGAAGATAAGCTAAGGTCTAAAGAAATTAGATATGAAGCGTGTCTTCAGAGAGCCATTGCTATGGTAGATTTACTTATCACTTCAGGAGCAATTAGCTTAGGTGCTAATGCCAAGAAGAAATCTGAAATAGTTGAGAAAGCAGTAGAAGCGTTTACTCGTAAATTCTACGGTGAAGCGACTGCGGCAAGAGATGGAGCATTTGATGCTCCTTCTCTAGACAACCTAAATAAAGATTTAGAAGAAGAGGATACAAATTATGAATAATAGATACATTGATGAGACGTTAGACTATAAGTTAGTCGTACAAGCGTCAGTTGCATCTAAAGCAAACGGGCATTTAGTTTATGCAATAGTAAATAAAGAAACAGACGTAGTAGAAGCTGAAGTACCTTTTTTAGTACAAGGGTATGAAGGTTTGCATGAAATGCAAGCTACTTTAGATGATTGGAGAAAGAAATTTGACTCCAAGCAAGTTAAAGAAACAGAAAAAGAATCAGAGATTTTAATTAATTAACATGAAAGCTCTAATAGACGGAGATATTATCCTTTACAGGTGTGGCTTTGCTGCGCAAAGTAAAGTATATAATTTATCTTTACCCTCTTACTTGGGAGAGATTCCTAAGTTTAAGTACAAGAAAGACATGCTTGCTTGGAAAAAAGAGAATGGGCAGAATAACGTTGAGTTTTCTGTTGTTGTTGATACTGTTATTGAGCCTGTTGAAAATGCTCTAAATAACGTAAAGACGGTACTAACAGAAGTACAAAGCTATTTGTCCAAAAGGTTTAATGATGTTGAGATGGAAGTTTATCTAAGCAGTTCTCTCAATTTTAGAGATGACGTAGCTACGATAAAAGTTTACAAGGGCAACAGAGACCCTTCTCACAAACCTCACTGGTATAATGAAATAAAAGAATATTTAAAAACCGTATGGAAAGCTAAAGAAGAAGAGCATCTTGAGGCAGACGATATTCTAGCAGACTTACAAGGTAGCGATACTTGTATTGTAAGCACTGATAAAGATTTAGACCAGATATCTGGATGGCATTACAACTGGGTAAAAGATATATTGTATGAAGTGTCCCCTGACCAAGCAGTGCACAGTAAGTACATACAAATACTAACTGGAGATTCTACTGATAACATAGAAGGTATTCCTGGACTTGGTCCAGTAGGAGCCGAGAAGTGCTTAGAATGGTGCGAGTCTATAGAAGATTATGAGCAATCTATCAAAGAAGAGTATGAACATTTTTTTTCTCAGACTGAAAAAGGTATTCAAAAATGTAATGAATATGGCATGGTTTGGAGCGAAATTTTAGAAGAGACTAGACAATTAATAACTTTAGGAGCAAGAAAAGATGAACAACAAACTTGAAGAAATCTTAGCTACACTTTTTTGTTACGCAACTATAGGTGTAATACTATGGTGTTTTTCTTACGTAATATATCTTTATTTACAAGTATGAAAAAGAAAATAGAACATACATCTGATAATGATGTGCAAGATACCTTAGATAAAGCTGGAATAGAAAGACTTTGGAGAGGTGTCAGCAAAACTAACGTAAAGGACATAGAAGAGTTGAAGCACGCAAACCAACTTAGAAAATACTTAAAAGGTAGAGAGAAATGGCTATCAAATATAGGTCAAAATTTGAAGAAGAAATTGCTAAAAAGCTAAAGGGAACCAGAGCTAGATATGAAAAACTTATAATACCATTTTATAAAGTTCACACATATAAGCCTGATTGGGTTCTGCCTAATGGAATTATAATCGAGGGAAAAGGAAGATTTACTTCTTACGACAGAGCAAAACATTTATTAATAAAGGAGCAACAACCTAGTTTAGACATTAGGTTTGTGTTTAAGTATGATAACAAATTGCATAAAACTTCTAAGACTAGATACTCAGAATGGTGCATACGACATAACTTTAAGTATTCTTTTACAGAAGTACCTAAGGAATGGATAAGAGAGAAGAAGAAATCTATTACTGTTTTAGATGTGGCAGTAAATCTGAAAAAGGATTAGATAATGAAATGGCTGAATGCCATGAATGTGGAGAACATGCAGTTGTATCCGTGCTCATGGCTTATGACATATTAAACAGTCTCTACTTACGTGGAGAACTTAACTTAGATTATGAGGAAAATGAATATGAGGAAATATGCTACGACCCTGGTGATTCCTGATGCTCACGATGGTCCTGAATATAACAAGGATAGATTCGAAGCTCTTGGAAACTTCATTGTCGAAAATAAACCTGACAATATAGTACAAATAGGAGACTTTATGAATCTAGATTCTATAAACTTCTTTGACAACAATAAACCTCTAATGAAAGAGGGTAAAAGATTAAAAGATGATATAGATTCAGGCATAGAAGCGTATGAAAAGATAATGAAACCCATACGCAACTTATGGACAAAACAGTCAAGATGGAAAACTAAAAAGTATAATCCTAATAGATATTGGTTATTAGGAAACCACGAGCTTAGGACTTGGAGATATACTTTAGATAAACCTGAACTTAGTGGGTTTATACCTGAGACAGATTTTGTTGGAGCTGGTAAAGACAAGTGGGATATAGTAGAATATAGACATTATGTGTACATTGATGGCACAGCGTTTACACACGCACCTATGAATAGAAGAGTTAATCAACCCATAAGCGGAGAATATGTTGCTAAGAGAGCCACCGAAACGCACGATACTTCAATAGTATTTGGACACACCCATAGATTTGGTGTTCATACTATGAAAAGGATTAATGGTGATGATACTGTAGCTCCATTAATACAATCTTGTAATGTTGGATGGTATGCAGACTATATGCCTGAGTACATGGAAGGGAATGAAGCTACTTGCGACTGGTGGGCAGGATTAGTTATGTTAACTCACACGGGTCATGGAACTATTGACATAACTCAACACTCTATAGATAGAGTTAAAGAGGATTACTTATGAATACATTTTTGTTGTTAACGAGTTTAGTTTTTAATGCTCCAAGCACACCCGCAGGATTTAATAGTATAGACTTGCAATGTGCCTTAAAAGGTGCTATATTTGGTCATTCTTGGCAGAAACATCAGGAAGGAGAATCAAAAACAAAAATTATAGAAGATTTAGTTATAAAATTAAATCAAGATGGAGCACCCCCACAGTATGTAAGCATTTGGGTTGAGCAAATGGATGCTGCCTTGAACATATCAGATTACTATACAATGGTTGGAGAAATAGTTTATCAATGTTTAATTAACAAAGGAGTATAATATGAAAGATAATATAGATAGAACCTTTTTACCAAGAAGAAAAGCGCAAGTGTTTGCTCAATTAAATAATGAAGATGTAGTGGTTGCTGCTACGTGGCTGAAAAATAATGTTCCAGAAGAAGAAAGAACCGAAGAATTTATAAAATATTTAGGAGAGGAGTTGGCCAAGTATGAACCTACCGAATGAGTATCAGCAGTTTATACATTTAAGTAGATACGCAAGGTATTTACCTGATAATAGAAGAAGAGAAACGTGGGAAGAGACTGTAGACAGATACGTAAATTTTTTTACTGAAAGATTTAATAATGAATTTGATTTATCTATGGTAAGAGAGGCTATTCTAAAACTAGAAGTTATGCCATCCATGAGATGTTTAATGACTGCTGGTAAAGCATTGGACAAAGATAACGTAGCTGGCTTTAATTGTAGCTATCTTCCTATAGATAACCAAAGAGCATTTGATGAAATAATGTATGTTTTAATGTGTGGAACTGGCGTAGGGTTCAGTGTGGAAAGACAATTTATCAGTCAATTACCACAGGTATCTGAAGAATTTCATGATACTAATACTGTAGTGCACGTAACTGACTCAAAAATGGGATGGGCTAGCGCCTACAGAGAGCTTATATCCCTGCTTTATTCTGGCAGGATACCCTCGTGGGACGTTTCAAAAGTTCGTCCCGCAGGAGCGAGATTAAAGACCTTTGGAGGGCGTTCCTCGGGGCCTGCTCCGTTGGAAGAATTGTTTAAGTTCACTGTTAATACTTTTACAAATGCTAGGGGAAGAAAACTTACAAGCATAGAGTGCCATGATATATGCTGTAAGGTAGGAGACATAGTCGTAGTAGGGGGAGTAAGGAGGTCTGCACTGATTTCTTTATCTAACCTTAGTGATGACAGAATGAGAATAGCTAAGTCTGGCAATTGGTGGGAATTGAACGGACAGAGGGCGTTAGCTAATAATTCAGCCTGTTACACTGAGACCCCCGATATGGCTCAGTTTATGTCTGAGTGGCAAGCTTTATATCTTAGTCATTCTGGGGAGCGTGGTATATTCAATAGAACTGCCGCTAAGAAGTTCTCTCCTGAACGTAGAGATACTGACTGGGAGTTTGGCACTAATCCATGTTCTGAGATTGTACTTAGACCTAATCAATTTTGTAATTTATCTGAGGTCATAATACGACCTAAAGATACTCTTAAGGATCTTAAGAAAAAAGTAGAAGTTGCTACTATCATAGGAACTATGCAAGCTACACTGACCGATTTTAGATACTTAAGATCATCTTGGAAAAAGAATACTGAAGAAGAAGCACTACTTGGAGTATCGTTGACTGGTATAATGGATCATCAAACTCTTAGTACATGCAAAGACACAACTAAAAAATGGCTGAAGGAGATGAAAAATGTTGCAGTCTATACGAATGAAACTTGGGCTGATAAGCTCGGAATTAATGCTAGCAGTGCAATCACTTGCGTCAAGCCTAGCGGTACTGTTAGTCAGCTTACTAATACTGCTAGTGGGATACATCCTCGTCATAATGATTACTATATACGAACGGTGCGTCAAGATAACAAAGACCCGTTAACTGATTTTATGAAAGAGTTTGGATTTCCTAATGAGCCAGCTTTTGGTAAAGAAGACTCTACAACAGTATTTTCTTTTGGATGTAAATCTCCTAAGGGAGCTGTAACTAGAAATGAAAGAACTGCTATAGAACAATTAGAACATTGGTTAGTTTACCAAGAGAATTGGTGTGAGCATAAACCATCTATTACTGCTTATGTTAGAGAACATGAGTGGATGAAGGTTGGAGCTTGGGTGTATGAACATTTTGATGCTATAAGTGGTATATCTTTTTTACCTTACGATGGGGGAACGTACAAACAAGCACCATACACTGATTGCACTAAGGAAGAGTATGAAGAAGCAGTGCGTAATACACCTAAGGCTGATTGGTCTTTTCTTGTGGAAGAAGATGACAATACAAGTAGTTCACAACAGTTAGCCTGTACTGGCAACGCATGTGAAATATAAATGAGAAGTTTTATAGAAAGTTTTATAGATGTAGGCTCTGGATTTTTCCTTGCAGTAGTAGTTCAATTATATATTTTTCCTATATTTGGATTTTATCCTACAATTTTTGACAGTATGGGAATTGCATTAATAATGACTTGCGTTTCTATTACTAGATCTTGGTTGTGGAGATTGCTTTTTAGGAAATACTATGCAGTTTAGCCCATGTAAAAAAATATACTTAGAAATTTTAAAAAGAATCTTTAACTCGATGAGGATGACAAAAAAATGAAAGACATACTCATAACAGTATTACTAGTGGTAATAGTTATTCTTACTTCAATAATAGATGCAACATTAACTTTAGATGAAGAAAGAAAAGTTGATTGTTTATTTGAACAAGCTAAGAGACAAAGCCAAGAACTAAAGATAGAAGATTTATTTAACCCTTCTGGAGATATGTTTTTTAATCTGGAGCCTTACGCAGAAAGTGAATAATTTTAAAAAAATTTATGAAATAATTGGAACTATTACCACAGTTGTTGGTGTGTTTCTCATATCAGAAGGATACTTTGTTCAAGGATTTTTAATAAATGGATTTAGTGATTTAGTATGGGCTTGGTGGGGCTTTTTAAATAAAGCATATTATTTAACTGCACTACAATTGTTGCTGTTTATTTTAATGATGAATGGAGTTTATAATACCTTATGAAAAAAGATAAAAAATTTAAAAAATATCCATTAGTATCAATAGAATGGTATGACCATTCAGGAGATGGTGGTTGGGTTGATGAGAAAGAACTTGAAAAATTACCAGTATTGGCCAAGACTGTTGGATGGTTAATTAAAGAAGATGACTTGAGGTACCATGTAATGAACACCATTACTAATGATGATGGGCATGGAGGTAACTCAGAGATACTTAAGGGGACTGTGGTCAGAGCTAAGATTTTAAGAAAATTATTTTAAGAGTTTACATACCTAAGTATTCAGCTACAAATGTTTTAAATGGGATATCGTTTACTAGATATTCACCAGTAAGAACCTCTGTAGTAACTCCATCAACCTCTGTTTCTATTTTCCTAAGATCTGCTTCTACTTTTTCTAGATCTTTAATTATTCTATTTTTGGGAAATATATTTTCTGTTTGAGAAAGTTCCTCTTTTAATTTATACTCTTTACTTCTTAATCTAGTTTTTCTTAAACTAATATCATTAAACTTTTTCATTGCGTTTGGGTGCTCTGAGGGTTTTATTTTTCCTCTACTGAAAAGTCTATGCATAAGAAGTTCACGATTTGGAACTTCAGTCGTATATATTTCACTTATCTGGTCCCGAACATAATTCATAAATTCTATTTTTCTCTGGGCAGATCTTCCTTCTTGCCTTGTATGTTTAGTATGATGCGGAGGAGTTTTAGTACCTGGAGGTATTTTAGAATATTCTATTGATTCTTTATAAAATGCTTGTATTCCATCAAAGTCTTTACCATAATCCTTTTCTAAATTACTGCCTTTGATCCATGCTGGTTTGTTTAAATCATCTGTAATCATATCACGAGTATTTTTATTGTAAATCATAGACCCTGTATTAGGATCTAATTCATTTCTTCGTACACCAGAATCTCGAAGTGTCGCTCCTGGTGCGTCACCCTCTTTAACTAAACTAAAATCTTTTTGCCTTTGTTCAGCTATTGCTTTATCTCTTTCTGATTTTCTTCCTAGCTGTTTCTTTCTTTTTCCCAGAGGTCCCCCCTCTCCAACGCGAGGAATTGCTCCACCTTCACCAGGCTTTGTTCTTGGTTTCCTTCTTGGCACCACTTTGTTGGAATGGAAGAAAATATCATAATATCCTTGACTTTTCCATACTTCCATTGGAAATTCAACTCCTCCATCTCCCGTGAGCATTTCCTGTCTTAATTTCATTTCTCGTTTTATATAATCTATATCCTGAATCTCTGGAGTACGATCAATTGGTCTATCAGCTAATTTTTTTTCTAAGTCATCGAGAAGACGAAAACCAGCTTCTGTAGGATTATTACGATTAAGTATACTTCCCTTTTCAAATATACCATAAGGATCAATAACTGAATCCTTTACATTTTTGGGGAGATAGTAAGCGCCAGGAAGCATATTAAATTCATCCAGTGTATTCGCTACTCTTTGATATCTATTAAGTCCCACCCGAGTTGGATCATCTATTTTGTCTTCACCCCATCTTCTATACTTATTAAATGATTCCTCAACTTTGTAATTTTCTTCTACTGATTCTTCCCAACGTTTTTTAACCTCTTCTGGAGTTACTTTAGCTGCCCAAGTTTTCTGTAATATAGATTCAGCTGCCTTAGGATTAAATATTACTATTTCATGTCCACCCTCAGCCAGACCAGCACCAGTAGAGCTACCAAAATCTATCCCATCAATACCAGCCGCAATATATGATTCTCTTATGTCGTGCATTTCTTTATATTTTGCGTCTTTAACCTCTTTTGAAGCATACTTTCTATCAAAACCACTATGTTCCGAGTAGAAATACTGATGTAAACTTTGATCTCTACCTACGGGAACTCCTCTTGAAATAGCAATTTGTTTTGCTTCATCATGTTTCTTGTTCCAATATCTTTTTTCTCGGTTGGTAATTTTAAAAAAATCTTTATCGTGAGGAGACATAAACTTCCCCTCTTCTAATTTAGCAATATCTTCCCCTTTCTGCAAATAACGTGGATTAGGCATAATATTTTTATAGTCTGTCTTTATTTTATGGCTTACACTATCGCCCTTTCTGCCCCAAGGAAGCTGCTCATAAGTCTTTTTAACTCCATGAACTCCTTTACTAGTATACATACCGAAATCAAAATGTGCGGGAACGTTTGTTGCGTAAAGACCAGGCGATTTTAAATAATCTTCGACTATTCCCATAGTTTTAGGTTGCCATAGTGCTTTATCAGTTTTAGGGTCTACATCCCACTTGTGTCCGCCGTGATACAAGATTCCAGCACCTCGTTCTGTTGGATAATCTGCCGCTTGGAATGGCTTATTTTTCGTTGGTTCCCAAGGTATAGTATCTTCAATATTTCTTTGTACTGGCCCCTTATCCCCTATTTTACTTTTAACATCTTCAATATGCTTAGTTCTAGCTTTAGCTTTTTTAGCTAATTGAATTCCTTTAGCAGCTATGATGGGGGATATTTCAGCAGTAAATAGAGTAGCACCTTTTGTAACTTCTCTTGCTATTTTTCCACCAGTTGCAGTTTCTAAATCAGTTGCCTTCCTATCTATCCACTTACCAGCTTTTTCAATATAGGGAGAAGCTGATTCTAACCATCCCTTGGCAGTTTCAGATCTTGGTGAATATGTATATTTATGTCGAAGGGCATCAATTTCTTCTGTTGCTTGCTCAGCACCACGACCAATATTAAATAACCCTTTATATCCAGCAAAAGGTTCAGCAATAGCAGCAGTACCAATCATAGCACCTATCTCTGCACCACCATATAATTTATTTACTAAACTTCTAGCTAAACTTTCATCTGACATATTAATAAACTTCCCCAGGGTCATGAACGTAATGCCCTTTCATTTTCCCTTCTATTATTTGAGCAGCTTTCTCCCTTGTTAAATTAGTTTTTTCTGGATTTTTCCTCATTATTTCACTATACCATTGCATCCAAGATGTATCATGAGTTTGAGGATTTTTTAACCACTTACGATTTGCAAAGTCTTTAGAATATCCATGAGCTTTTGGTCCAGTAGCATCTAAGTCTAATATCTTATGTGATTTTTTTTCTCCCATAGCATCAACAGATCCTACAGGATAAAGCGTATCATCTAGCCAAGCTCCTCTATAATCATAATCAGAAGTAGAGCTAATATCAGGTATATGTCCACCAGTTTTTTTTATAAAATCTCTAAACCAGGGAGAACTAGTAAATTCTTTTATAAATTTAGATTCTAACTCAGGGGAAAGTTCAGTAAGTTCAAATTTAGATCTGCTATTACTTTGTTGTAATGCTGTTCCTAATCTATCAAATAAATCAGGTGCCTTAGTACTCTGAGTGCCTAGTACAGGCAACTTTCCAGCAAGCTTTCTGGAATATAAATCAGACATTTACCAAGCGCCAGCTATAAATCCACCAATAAAACAACCTATATACCAAACAATGTTAGGTAAACTTTCTACAATATCCAAAAATAAATCTTTTATATCATTCCATTTCATTTTATTACTCCTTTTATTTTCCAACCTTTTTAACACGTTCAAAACTTCTAGCTCCAGCTAATCCAAGCATACCTAATAACACAGGCATCATTGTACTTATATCAGCTTGAGGAACTACAATTCCAAATGGATCTGCTAATGGGCTAATTAAAAAATTAACTGTAAACCCAGCTACGCATACCCACGCACACGCTGGTCTCCAACCAGCTTGAAACCAATTACCTTTGGCGTCTTCTTTATTTACTTCTATTTGCGATAATGCAATTTCATGAGCTTGCTTATCCGCTAAAGTCGCTATCTCATGTGCTAATTTATTCTTAGTATCTGCATCAGGAATAAATTTATCCAGCAGTGAAGCCACTGGTCCTATTAATGCCTGCAACATTGGTGATTGTCCTCTATAGTTAATTCAAATTCATCTACTTCTTTTAAAATAGACATAAATTCAGCAAACCCTTTGCCACTAGCAAGAACTGCAGCCTTACCATTTAGCCTACCAAATTCTTCAGCAATAAGTACACATCCCTGTGTGTTACGTTCACTATTCCCTTTGTGAAACAAAATGTGCGTTCTTTCTACTACATCTAATATTTCAAAAGTATCTCCAAATTTAGGAGACTTAACTCTTTTACAACTATAAGGTCCTGAAGGAATACAACTTATACCTTTCTTATTATCTTCCCAAGCTGGCTCAAGCGTTACTGCAAACGGTATGTCTCCGTTTATTAATACACCAAAGGTAGCATCTTCGTTATCAACTACTCTTTTTAATTTAAGATTCATCAGGTCCAAACATCCTATCTAATTTTTTTTCTTCTAGTTTATAATTTTTATGTTTAAAATAAGCACTAATAAATAGTGAGCAAAAAGCTATACCAATAGCAAACAAAGTTGAATGATGGTCTATATAAGCAGCTACACACGCCCACCCAGAACAGCTATATAATACAAAATCTATTCCTTTAATAACAGTATCGGGGCTTTTAAAAATCATTATCTAGATCTCCTTCCTTGCCGTCTTTGTCTTCCACCCTCTGGTGGTGTTTCTTTAAATGGAGTAAAAGGAAGTATTAAATTTTGTTCAATCCAGTCAGCCCATTGTTCCACCACTTCTTTATTAACGTTAGCTACAGGTGTTAGTTTTGCTAATTCC
>Ga0114899_1000630_pt1 | contig 24059 bp, 20 predicted proteins | sample MalvireepMed_215_FD_83497 | JGI IMG/M metagenome (GOLD analysis project Ga0114899, IMG submission 83497) | Marine viral communities from the Global Malaspina Expedition - Malaspina viral metaG DeepMed_215 | ecosystem: Environmental > Aquatic > Marine > Oceanic | place: Mediterranean Sea...
CGAGTTTTTATGGTGTTCAGGTCGAAGCCCAGGGACAATCCCTAAAAAGCTAAAAGAACTACGTGAAAACGGTAAACGGCTAATATTACCGGAGAAAAGAAAGCGAAAAGCTTATCCGCGAGCGGTGCTGGCAAAGACACAAAAATATCCGGTTAGATATAAACGAAAAAACACCACTCGTTCTTAAACGAGTGGTGTTAGCTAACAAGCTGGCATTTGTTTATTCAATATAACTAAACCTAAACACTGGTTAAGAGACTTTATTAAAACAAAGTAAATTTACGTATCAGCTGTTTTCTATTGCAAGTAAATTCAACATAGTAGAACCGAGAATAGCGACTTCTTTTAGATTTACATCATTATTTACCACAGCCTTACTATCAACTTCCACGGCCAAAATATGCAATTTTCCTCTTGGCAAAACCATTCACTTTATGGGTTAGCTGAAATATCAGGTTATTTACTACACTCCCTTTTAAGCAATAACAACTTTTAAGAGATTTAACTTATCATATTCAAGTAACCTTAAGCTGAACAATATTATTGATATATAGTCAGAAATTAAGCAATAATGTCTTAATGCATGCATTATTTTAGCTATGCTGATATTCCCTTTTTAAGGTTTACTATTTATAAGGAGCATTTGATGGCTTTTGATTACGGATCAATAGATCTTGGACTAAAAAACCCTTTCAAACTGGAAGGTAAAGTAAAAGCAATAAGAGGGCTTATTGAATCTGTTGTTGGCATCAGCTTGCTTGTTATCGCGTCTAGCTCTGTAAAAGAAGATGCAACAGCAGGTTGGATCTTAATGATATTTGGCATGTTAATACTCGCCCTAGGAATTCGGACTTTATCGGGTGGTATTTATGCAACGCTTAAGTACTTCGTAGGTAGAAACCACCCGACATCGTTGGCGTTTAATTTTAGTAAGTCACAAACCTCAACTGCACAAGAAGAAAAAAACGAAGTAGCCTACACTGCGCAAACATTAGAAGAAATGCTTGTTGGTCGCAAAAACAGTACTTTTAAAGAACCGAATGGCTTTTTATCGCGTTTGCTACATAGTTTAGTACCAAAACTATTATTTTTACCCTACCCAATACGTAATGTTGCCCAACGTTTATTTGGCTCATGGATAAGCACACTGGTTGCTCTTATCGCTTACGCATTGGTCGCCTTTGTGTCACTGTCTGGTTTTACCGGTGAAGCTGGCGAACTAGCTTTTCCAATATATAGTGCCATATTAATGTTTTATGTGCTGTTTTCTTGGCGCTCTTCTGGCAAACCTATTTCACGTAATGCAGAGAAGAATATTGAAGCCTTAGGTACTGGTGCTCTTGCTAAAATCATTTCTTTATCCTTTATATTGCCCATTGCTATAGGCCTGTCTATGTCGTGGATAATGCAAGAACAGCGCATAAGCAAACAACAAATAGACAATTGGCTTGAGCAATTACCCAACCTTAACGCGGGCCTCTATTTAACTGCCATTATTATTTTAGCTGCACTTAGTTGTGCACTTGTTTTTGTGATGATTAAAGCGCGTTTAAACGAAGTGACACCAAGCGCTGAAGTATCAGAACTACGTGAAAACTGGCAAGAGTCTGTTCATCCAGATGAAATTTTTATAAATCTTGATAACTTAGTAATGGCTAATCGCCGTTATAAAGAAGTACCTAATAGGGTTTATCGTGAGCTAGATCCTAAACTACAAGAGCAAATTGAAGGAAAAGGCGGGTTTAAAGGCGAAATGATTCAAGAGATTCAGCCTAAACTACACACAATGGATTTAGGTAAGCACTTTAACCTTTCTCGTTTAGTTGCGTTAATTAGTGGTAACTTACTCTACATTGTAGCGCTTACCTTTACTGTGTTGCTTGCTTACTCTTTTGTTAATATTTACCACTATATTGACGCTGCTAATATAAATAGTATTGAACAAGCCTTTAATAATAAAAATATTATTGAGTTTAGCGAGCTGTTAATGGCAAGTGTTCATTTATTGCTTATCGGCATATTAGTTAAAGCATTTGCTCAGCTGCTGAGCAATAGTGCCCATTTATTTTTTGCTGAAATGCAATTTGAATCTTTACTCGTGTACTTCAAGTGCGAGGGCACATTTACTGAGTCAAAAATATCAACGGGCACCGGTATTCATGATAGCACACGCTCGGAAAATACCTTGGTACGTAGCAGCATAACGCCTTGGGTGATTGTTTCGCGCATTGTTTCTACAACCTTTGCAGCTACAGGCATGAAAAACCTCGAGCATCCTCGACATATTATGGAAATGCATAAAGATGAAGGTCAATTACAAGCAATCAAAAAAGATGTAATTGCATTTTTGAAAGATCGAGAATCAATTGCCTCTATCACTAGCGAACGCGATTTAGGCAATGCATCTCAACTGCACCAGTTAAACCAGCAAACACGGGCTATGCCTATGCAGCCAGCTTTAACCAAAGATGATGAGGAAGCCGCTGGTTTTTTACGTCAGGAAGACAATTTAACGTCTGAGCCAAAAACCTAGCTTATCTATATATGCCACCTTATTATTAGGTGGCATCTTTCCACACTAAAATCCCCCTCTCTACACATTGATGTAAATGTAATTCCCCCTGCAAGCGCAGTAAAGACAGGGAGGGAAATGAGGAAAATAAGTAATACACTAACCAACTAATACGCAGACGATATAGGCTTAGCCAAAATTACCAAACTCTGTAATCAGCATAATTTAGATATTATTAGGCCTTGTTGATAAAGATGCACAACGCTTTTTATGAGAGCAGAACTCACAGGCTAATCCCGCAGCGATTTTTTATTATAACTTTGCGAAGGATTGCAAAAGTGGTACTGCACGGCGAAGAAAAAACCAAAGTTGTATTATTAGCTCCAAAAGAAGCCTTTGTTTAGGCGGCATGTTATTAAACTAACTTGGTAATACTCTAGCAGCTTATTAATGGCAATAAAACCGTCGTATTTTCATAATTAGCTTTATATAGCTATTAAAAATGCCAGCTAATAAGCTGGCATTTTTATAAGTAAATAATAAACCTTACTTAACTAGGGTGTGTAATACGTTGGTGCCCCAGGGCCTACTGGCATACCTAAAACAAATACCCATAAATAAAACAGTACCACCCAGCCAACAAAGAAGATTAAGCTGTATGGCAACATAGTGGCTACCAAAGTACCTATTCCCATGTCTTTTTTGTATTTAGTAGCAACCGCAAGGATTAAACCAAAGTAACTCATCATCGGGGTAATTAAGTTAGTTACTGAATCACCAATACGATAAGCCGCTTGAATTGTCTCGGGTGCATAACCTATAAGCATAAGCATAGGAACAAAGATAGGCGCTGTTACTGCCCACTGCGCTGACGATGAGCCTAGCGTTAAGTTCACTAAAGCACACATCAAAATAAACAGTACAAATACTTCCGGCCCAGTTAAGCTAAGAGCTTGTAGGAACGCGGCACCGTTAATCGCTAAAATGGTGCCTAAGTTAGTCCATTTAAAAAATGCCACAAACTGCGCAGCAAAAAACACCAATACAATGTACATGCCCATAGAGCTCATACTTTTGCTCATGGCATTGATCACGTCTTTATCATTTTTCATGGTGCCAACCACGCGACCATACACAAAACCCGGAATACCAAAGGTGACAAAAATAAAAACAACAATCCCTTTTAAAAACGGCGAGTGTGCAACTAGACCTGTTTCAGGGTTACGTAAAATACCGTCTGCTGGAACAATCGTCCAAGCGAGCAACAACGAAACAACAAGTAATGAAACTCCAGCCCATTTTAAACCTGACTTTTCTTTAGCAGTTAAACCGGCAATATTATTTTTGGCTAAATCTTCACTGGCTTCATCTGGGTTATATTTACCTAAACGTGGCTCAACAATTTTCTCAGTAACAAGCGTACCTAAAACAGCAATTAGCAATACTGAAATCATCATAAAATACCAGTTTGCTTCAGCGCCTACTTGGTAAGTTGGGTCAATCATTTGTGCTGCAGGCGTCGTAATACCTGCTAATAACGGATCGATAGTACCCAATAATAAATTAGCACTGTAACCACCAGATACCCCAGCAAATGCCGCAGCAAGGCCTGCAAGCGGATGACGACCTAAGCTATGAAATATTATTGCCGCTAGCGGAATCAATACCACATAGCCAAGCTCAGATGCTGTATTTGATAAAATAGCCGCGAATACCACCATAAAGGTCACTAAGCGTTTTGATGCCCCCATTACCATGCCACGCATAGCGGCAGATAATAGCCCTGAATGCTCAGCTACACTCACACCTAATAGCGCAACTAATACAGTCCCTAATGGCGCAAAGCTAGTAAAGTTGGTCACCAGCCCCGTTACAATACGCTGTAAGCCCTCGGCACTGAGTAAGCTTACTACTTCAATAACACCATCTGGATCGCGCCCAGCAGAGCCCTCAGGGCGAGGATCTATAGCACTAAGTCCAAACCAATCAGCAACGCCACTAAATAAAATAATGGCAATACAAAACAGCGCGAATAAGGTAATTGGATGGGGAAGCATATTCCCTAAAAACTCTACCGTGGCTAAAAATCGATTAAACCAACCGCCCTTTGCGGCCTGATTTTCATCTTGGGATGTGTGTGGTGAGTCCATTGAGTCTGACATACCATGCTCTCTTAATTACAAAATGCCCGTAACCTAGCATTATTTTCTGAGCAGGTCATGTAATAAAGATGAATGACTTGTTATCCCATGGTAATTAACTGATGGGTTTGTTGTGATGGGGTTACAAAAAAGAGGCTCTCGCCTCTTATTTAGTCTGCTTAAGCTTGCTCTATGGGTTCTAGTTGTAGTTTTGCAGCAATTAAAACAGCTTGAGTTCGATTATAAACACCGAGTTTTCTAAATATGGCAGTGATGTGAGCTTTGACTGTGGCTTCTGAAATGTGAAGTTCGTACGCAATTTGTTTATTCAGTAAACCTTCGTGCAAATATTGTAATACGCGGTATTGCTGTGGAGTGAGTGATGCCACTTGTGCAGCAATTTCTCTATCTGCGCCTTCTATTTCAGCCACTTTAGTTTTTAGTTCGGTTGGCAGCCAAGTATCGCCTTCGAGTATTTGGTTAATTGCGTTGGCAATATCGTCAGATGATGATGACTTAGGAATAAACCCCATTGCCCCATAACCCATAACTTTCGAAACAATATTTACATCTTCACTACCCGAAACCACCGCAATAGGTAAGCTTGGGTAATCTTCACGTATACGGATCAAGCCGTATAAGTCACCGTTACCTGGCATGTGTAAATCTAGTAGTAATATATCAAGATCTTCTTGTTCGCTTAACACCTTCAATGTACTATCAAAATCCGCTGATTCAAATACTTCTAAACCTGCAAACTTTACACTCAAAGCGCCCTTTAGTGCTTCACGAAATAACGGATGATCGTCCGCTATTAAAAACTGACTCATTGTTCACTCCCAAAAATTCGGCTGCTATCCAACAGACAACAGCCGATATACTACGTTTAGAATCAACTTCTAATCAAGCTTTTAACGCGAAATTAACGATTTAATCGATTTTCTACTAGCTCATCAACCACTGACGGATCCGCAAGTGTTGAGGTATCACCAAGCTGTTGGTGCTCATTTGCCGCGATTTTACGTAAAATACGACGCATAATTTTGCCAGAACGTGTTTTTGGTAAACCTGGCGACCACTGAATCATATCTGGTGATGCTATTGGGCTTAGTTCTTTACGTACCCAATTACGGATCTCTTTTGTTAGCTCATCACTCACCGTTACACCCTCGTTAGGAGTTATGTAAACGTAAATACCCTGGCCTTTAATATCATGCGGGTAGCCTACTACTGCCGCTTCAGCTACAGCTTCATGAGCAACTAACGCGCTTTCAATTTCCGCAGTACCTAAACGGTGCCCAGATACATTAAGTACGTCATCAACGCGTCCTGTGATCCAATAATCACCGTCTTCATCACGACGACAACCGTCACCAGTAAAGTACACACCAGGATAAGCGCTAAAGTAGGTTTGTTCAAAGCGCTCGTGATCGCCATACACAGTTCGTGCTTGTGAAGGCCAGCTATCTAAAATAACTAGGTTTCCTTCAACAGCGCCCTCTAATGTATTACCTCCAGCATCAAATAATGCCGGTGCAATACCAAAGAATGGGCGAGTTGCAGAGCCAGGTTTCATATCGGTTGCACCTGGTAATGGCGCAATCATGATGCCACCGGTTTCGGTTTGCCACCACGTATCTACAATTGGGCAGTTAGATTTACCAATTTTCTCAAAGTACCAAGTCCATGCTTCTGGGTTAATTGGCTCACCTACTGAACCTAAAATACGCAGGCTATCTCGGTTTGAACTGGCAATTGGCTCATCACCTTTGGCCATAAGCGCTCGAATAGCAGTAGGTGCGGTGTATAAAATAGTCACGTTATGTTTATCAACAACTTCACCCATACGCCCTGCTGTTGGGTAAGTTGGCACACCTTCAAATACGACTTGCGTACACCCATTAACGAGCGGCCCATAAGCAATATAACTATGACCTGTGATCCAGCCAACATCAGCACTACACCAAAAAATATCATCGTCTTTTAAATCAAAAATGTATTCGTGGGTCATAGATGAATACACTAAATAGCCACCAGTGGTGTGTACCACACCTTTAGGCTGACCGGTAGAACCTGAGGTGTATAAAATAAACAGCGGATCTTCAGCATTCATGTGTTCAGGTTCGCAATCTGGCGCTTGGTCTACAACTAAGTCATGCCACCAAATATCATGGTCGTGCCAATCAACATCGCCTGAAGTTAGTTTATGAACAACTACATGCTCAACGGTAGTTACCGAATCTTGTAATACAGCTTCATCTACATTGGCTTTTAGCGGTACACAATTACCTGCACGTCGGCCTTCATCTGATGTGATCACCACCTTAGCACCTGAATCATTAATACGATCCGCAATAGCTGACGGTGAAAAGCCACCGAATATAACTGAATGAATCGCACCTATACGGGCACAAGCTTGCATTGCGTATATAGCTTGTGGGCTCATTGGCATATAAATGGCAACACGGTCACCTTTTTTTACACCCAATTTTTTTAAGCCATTGGCAAATTTAGCGACTTCGTCATGTAGTTGTTGATAGGTAATATTTTCACTTTGCGAAGGATCATCGCCTTCCCAAATAAGCGCTACTTTATCTGCTTTTGTTTTTAAGTGGCGGTCGATACAGTTGTAAGATGCATTAAGGTAGCCATCTTCATACCATTTGATATTAATATGGCCTTTATCAAATGAAGTGTTTTTTACTTTTGAATAAGGAGTAAACCAGTCAAGACGCTTACCGTGCTCAGCCCAAAACCCTTCAGGGTCTTCTACAGACTGTTTATACATCGTATTATATTTTTCATTATCGACGAGCGCTGCGTTTTTTATATGCGCAGGAACTGGATAGATACTTTGTGACATATTAGTCTCCAATTTATATTACTTGCCTTAGGCTTTTCATCAAGGATTACTCAGCAATGCACTATTAAATATTAGACATTAGTTGTATCTGGATTCAAATAACTAGGGTCTGTTGACCTTTCAAGGTTAAATTTGCAGCAGTCTGTTTGGTATTTAGGCAAGGCAGCGCCTATGTGGTGTGGTTATTCCCCATAAATCGGCGATAACGCAGCATCAATGCCAAACAGGCGCTGCCCGATGGGTTCTGCCTAGGGGCGATTTACTCTTTGTTGCCTACATGGATGTAGGTAAGGGGCGTTAGAAGGACGCGGAAGCTTTGCTCGGTTTTTACTTATTCTTACATGGATGTAAGCCAGTAGAATAACGCAGGAGCAGTTATCGAGCCCACTAGGTTACAAACCTCGCGCCGTGATTTAATCGCCCCTAGTTTGAACAAATTTTAATCCGCAAAGGTCAACAGACCCCAATATCTTATCTATAATCCTAATGGCTACACCTTATTTACATAAAAAACATACTATTAAATAAAAGTATATGAGCCTTCAATAATTATTAAACCTTAGTCTAATAGACTAATAGTTGATTGAGTAAATTGTGTACATATACAACAGTAGCTTAAATATATAAAAACCTTGATTGTTTATTAATAACTCGTATTTACTAACAAATTAAATTAAAGATAATTAAATTCAATCTGTTAGTACTATATAAGTAACACACATTAATGCATATCATAAGCAAACAACATACAACAAGTAGCCTATAAAAGGACGCAACAATGAAATTTACTCCAATTAAAACACTGGCAGCTACAGCTGTACTTTGTGCACTTTCTAGCACAGCTTATGCCGCAACAGCTGCAAAAATAGGTGATACCGAATTCACCTACGGTGGATACATTAAACTTGACGCAATGTGGAGTGACTACTCAGCAGGTGCGCCTGCAGGCACCAGTGTTGGCCGTGACTTTTATGTACCAAGTACATTAACCGTTGATAGCGATGATAGTTCAGATGCTGTATTTGATATGCACGCTCGTGAATCTCGCTTTAACTTTGGTACGTCTACACTTTTAGATAATGGCAAAACGGTTAAAACTAAAATAGAACTAGACTTTTTAGCTTCTGCTCCTGGCGGCAACGAGCGTGTGTCTAATTCATATTCTCCGCGTATTCGCCATGCATTTATTTCTTATGATGGCTGGTTATTTGGTCAAACATGGTCAAACTTTCAAAACGTCGGTGCATTACCAGAAGCGCTTGATTTTATAGGCCCAGCAGAGGGCACAGTGTTTGTACGCCAAACTCAAGTTAAATACACTACTGGCGCTTGGTCTTTCTCATTAGAAAACCCTGAGAGTACTATTACTACTTTTGATCATAGTAAAATTGAAGGTAAGAAAGCTGGTGTTATGGTAGCAACTGATGATGCTTCATTGCCTGACTTTACAGCACGTTATACTCATAAAGCCGACTGGGGTAACTTGGTAGTTACTGCACTTGCCCGTCAACTTACTTATAAAGTAGGTACTATTGATGCCGATGAAACATCATTTGGTGTTAGTGCATCGGGTATGGTTAAACTAGGCGAAGACAACTTTAAGTTTATGCTTACACAAGGTAAAGGCTTAGGCCGTTATGTTGGTGTTAATGTAGCCCATGGTGCAGTACTCAATGGCGATGATTTAGATGCTATTGATTCAACTTCTGGCTTTGTAGCGTATCAGCATAAGTGGAATAGCCAATGGCGTTCAACTTTCTTATATTCATTTTTCAGTGCTGATAACAACACAGACTTACTCGCCCTTACAGGCGATCCAACTAAATCAAGCCAAAGCTACAGTGCTAACATTTTATACTCACCAGTTAAACGCTTAACTTTTGGTGCTGAGTTTAAGCATGCCGAGCGCGAGCTTGAAAGCGGTAACGATGGCGATATGGACCGTTTACAATTCTCGGTTAAGTATGCATTTTAATTTCCTAACCAATTAAAATACTGATTTATTTCCTGAGCGGCTTCGGCCGCTTTTTTTGTTTTTAACTAGCGCTCAGGTTAACTACAACCACACGCTTTACTTAAAAAATATCAAAGACGTGTAAAATACCGACTTAACGCAATTGCAAATCACTCTCATTTAGATTAAATTACACCCACATTTTATCTTATGGGAAACAAGATGCTGTACAAACATAAAAACTCTGCATTTAAACTGAGTCTACTTACTTCACTGGTTTTATCTGGATATGCTGTTGCAAACGACACGCAAGACGACCTACCTTTAGAAAAAATTGCCGTTTATGGGCAACATCATAAAAATTATATTACCGAAGAAGCACAGTCAGCGACTAAGCTAGGCTTAACAATTAAAGAAACTCCACAGTCAATCTCTGTTGTCTCACGTGCGTTGATGGATGACTTTTCACTTGATGATATTAATGCGGTATTAGAAAGCACCCCAGGCGTAACAGTGGAACAAATAGAAACCGATCGTACTTACTTTAAAGCCCGTGGTTTTGAAATAACTAACTTTTTAATTGATGGTTTAGGCACGCCGCAAAGTTCAGGTTCAATTCAAGGTACACTTGATACGGCAATTTACGATCGCGTTGAAATAGTGCGTGGTGCCAACGGCATGATGACCGGTGCAGGTAATCCATCAGCTACTGTAAATATGGTGCTAAAAAAACCAACCTACACCACGCAAGCTAATGCATCTGCTTCTTATGGTTCTTGGAATAACAAACGTGTAGATATTGATGTTTCCGCACCGATTAACGATGAACACGCTGTTCGTGCTGTATTTACTAAGCAAGATAAAGAGTCGTACCTAGACCGTTACGAAACCGATAAAACCATTGCCTACCTTGCCTATGAGGGTAAGCTAACTGACGATACACTACTAAGCATTAACTATGTAAACCAGCAAAAAGATGCCGATAGCCCTCTATGGGGCGCGTTACCGCTTTATTACACTGATGGTTCACCAACTGATTATGATGAGTCAACTAGTACAGCTGCAGATTGGTCGTATTGGGATAATAGCGCTGAACGTATATATGTAACACTTGAGCAAAACTTATCAGCGACTTGGGTTGCTAAAGCCCGTTATGCCCACATAAAAAATGAACAAAATTCAGAGCTGTTTTATGTGTATGGCACACCAGATAAAGAAACTGGTTTAGGTTTAACGGGCTATGCGAGTCGTTATGATTACAAAGACACCCAAGATTTGTATGATTTATATGCCAGCGGTAAGTTTGAGCTATTTTCGCTAGAGCACGACTTATCATTCGGCATCAGCCAAGCAAACATGGACTTTAATGACCAATCGCTTTATGACTACACTACAGGTAATGGTTTTCCAGATATGCCTGATTTAGCAAGTTGGGATGGTGTTATTCCAGAAGCGACATTGGTTGATAGACCTAATGGCAGTGATGTACAAAACACACAAAGGTCGGCTTATATTTCAACCCGCATCAAATTAGCTGAACCACTGAGTATTTTAGCTGGAGTACGCTATACCGATTGGGAAACTAAAGGTATTGCTTATGATGTAGTACAAACCCGTGATGACTCAGAATTAATTCCTTATATTGGCACAGTGTACGATTTTACCGAGTCGTTATCTGCGTATGCTAGCTATACCGAAACGTTTGTACCACAAAAAGAGTTAGGCATTAACGCTGAACAACTGGCTCCTGTAATTGGCAAAAGTACTGAGGTTGGCCTAAAAGCACAGCTTTTAGGTGAGCAAGTATTTGTTACACTCGCCTACTTTGATGCCGAGCAAGATGGACTTGCTGTTGCACTTCCAAACTCTCTTCCTAGCGATACGCGTTATTATGCTGCAGATGGTATCAATAGCGATGGATTCGAAATTGAGCTAAGCGGTCGCTTAACTGATGATTTAAGTGCCAGTATCAGCTTTAGTAATTTAAGTATTGATGGTGACGAACTTGTCAAAGATTACACCCCAGAAAACCAATTAAAAATGGCTGCCACTTATCAAGTGCCATTTATTGATGGTTTAACCTTAGGTGCTAATTACCGCTGGCAAGACTCTATTAGCCGCGTGCAAGTAAAAGATCCAGCAGGCAACGCATTGGTTACTACAAAACAAGGTGCTTATGGCTTACTAGATTTAATGGCCACCTACGAAATTACTCAAAACGTCGGTGTTACCTTCAATGTTAATAACAGCACTGATGAAAAATACATAAACAGCCTCTATTGGGCTCAAGGTTACTACGGTGCACCGCGTAACTACTCGCTGTCAGTTAACTGGCAGCTATAAATCTGAGTACTGGGCTCTCATGAACAGAGCTTAAGTCAATTTATAGCAAGCAATAAAAAAGCGCTAACCTAATTGGTTAGCGCTTTTTTTAAGCTCGGGTCAAATCAAGCTTTTAAAACTAATTGGCTTAAAGGTCGCCTTCATCACCTAATACGTCTTCGCCATCTTCTGGCTCAACCGTTGCTTTTAGCAATAGCATCTCTCGTAATTTACCTTCAATTTCATCTGCAATTTCAGGGTTTTCTTTAAGGAACTTAATCGAATTAGACTTACCTTGGCCAACTTTGTTGCCATTGTAGCTGTACCAAGCACCTGCTTTTTCAACAATTTTATGCTTAACACCTAAATCAATCAGCTCGCCCTGCTTAGAAATACCTTCACCATACATAATGATAAATTCAGCTTGTTTGAACGGCGGTGCTACTTTGTTCTTCACAACTTTAACACGCGTTTCGTTACCAACAACTTCATCACCTTCTTTTACCGAGCCAATACGACGAATATCAATACGTACAGAGGCGTAAAATTTCAGGGCGTTACCACCAGTTGTTGTTTCAGGATTACCAAACATTACACCAATTTTCATACGGATTTGGTTAATGAAAATACATAGCGTGTTTGAGCGCTTAATGTTACCTGTAAGCTTACGTAATGCTTGTGACATTAAACGTGCTTGTAGGCCCATGTGTGAATCACCCATGTCGCCTTCAATCTCCGCTTTTGGTGTTAATGCAGCAACAGAATCGACAATCACTACATCAACCGCGCTTGAACGCACTAACATGTCACAAATTTCCAGTGCTTGTTCACCGGTATCTGGTTGAGATACAAGTAACTCATCAATATTAACGCCTAGCTTTTGTGCGTAAACTGGATCAAGAGCATGCTCAGCATCAACAAAGGCACACGTTTTACCTTCTTTTTGAGCTTGTGCGATAACTTGTAATGTTAGCGTTGTTTTACCTGATGACTCTGGGCCATATACTTCAACAATACGCCCCATTGGCAAGCCGCCTATACCTAAAGCAATATCAATACCTAGCGAGCCTGTTGATACAGCGTCAATGTTTAACGCCTTGTTGTCACCCAATTTCATAATTGAGCCTTTACCAAATTGACGTTCAATTTGTGATAAAGCAGCGTCCAACGCTTTTTGTTTGTTATCGTTCATTTTCTTCTCCAAATCCAGCTAATGCACACAAGTATACTGTATGAAATCACAGTATCAAGCTAATTTTATTATTTTATCTTCTCTATTATAGTTTTTAAAGAAAATACAATAGCTTGCAGCCTAACTTGCGCCCTATCACCATCAAATACTTGCTTAAACGTCCAGTGTTTACCGTTAATTTGTAGCCCAAACCACACAAGCCCTACCGGTTTGCCTTCAGTGGCACCACCTGGACCTGCAATTCCTGAAATAGCAATGCCAATACCAGCATTAGCCGCCTTACATGCACCTGCTGCCATCTCAATGACTGTTTGTTCGCTCACCGCGCCAAATTCCTCGAGGGTATCACGCTTCACATTGAGTAATTCATGCTTTGCGTTATTGCTATAAGTGACAAATGCGCGGTCAATATATGCAGAGCTTCCGGGGGTATCGGTAAGCGAATAACTCACTCCACCACCAGTACATGATTCAGCGGTAGTGATCCATAAGCGTTTATCCGTTAAAATAGCGCCTAATTGCGCAGCAAGTGTCTTAATCTCTTGATGTAATTCCATATTCAGCCTTTGGGTAAATACATGTCGTTTGATCTTTATGCACCGCACACTATAAAACAACAAACCCCTATGATGCAGCAGTATCTAAAAATAAAATCAGAGCATCGCGATATTTTATTGTTTTATCGGATGGGGGATTTTTACGAACTCTTTTTTGACGACGCAAAACGCGCCGCGCAATTGCTTGATATTTCACAAACACATCGTGGCAAAGCCGGTGGCGATCCTATTCCTATGGCGGGCGTGCCTTATCATGCAGTAGAAAACTATTTAGCCCGCTTAGTACAAATGGGCGAGTCGGTGGCTATTTGTGAGCAAGTGGGCGACCCAGCCACCAGCAAAGGTCCTGTTGAGCGCAAGGTAGTACGTATTGTCACCCCGGGTACTATTTCTGACGAAGCCTTACTGCAAGAACGCCAAGACAACCTTTTAACCAGTGTTTGGCAAAATAAAAAAGGCCAATACGGTATTGCGTATCTTGATATCAACTCAGGACGCTTTAATGTTGTTGAAGTAAACACTGATGAAGCATTTAGCTCAACGCTACAACGCTTAGCGCCTGCTGAATTACTGTATAGCGAACACTTTGAAAATATTCACTTAATTGAACACATTATAGGGGCAAGACGTCGCCCTGATTGGGAGTTTGACCTTGATACCGCGCAGCACTTACTGTGCGAGCAGTTTGGGACCAAAGATTTAGTAGGATTTGGCGTCGACAAAGCACATAGCGCCTTGGTGGCAGCAGGCTGTTTAATGCAGTACGTAAAAGATACCCAACGTATTGCATTACCGCACATCCGCGCAATCACTCTTGAGCATAACGAACACGCGGTTATTTTGGATGCGCCAACCCGTAAAAACCTTGAGTTAACGGTTAATTTATCCGGCGGCTTTGAAAACACCTTAGCCCAAGTGCTTGATAAAACAGCAACGGCGATGGGCTCGCGATTACTTAAACGTCGCATTCATACTCCTATTCGTAATAAAGATGAACTCAACTCACGACTTAATGCTATTACTGCCATTTTAGATGCACAATTATGTGGTGAACTGCATGACGCGCTCAAAGAGATTGGTGATATAGAACGTGTAATTGCTCGCTTGGCATTACATACCGCTCGCCCACGCGATTTAACACGGCTTCGTAGTGCGCTTCAAGCATTGGCGCCACTGCATAGCTTATTAAACGATGCAACTGATACACGTATTTCGCATATAATTACGCATTCTAAAGAGCTTCCTGAGCTACAAGCATTACTTGAACGTGCTGTCATTGATAATCCGCCAGTGTTAATTCGTGATGGCGGTGTTATTGCGCCAGGGTATAACAGCGAACTCGATGAGTGGCGTAATTTAAGCCAAGGTGCCACCGATGTGCTTGAACAGCTAGAGCAGCGCGAACGTGAACGCACCGGTATTAGTACACTTAAAATTGGTTATAACCGAGTGCATGGCTTTTTTATTGAAGTGAGCCGCGCCAACTCACACTTAGTGCCTGCAGATTACATTCGTCGTCAAACATTAAAAAATAACGAACGCTATATAATCCCAGAACTAAAAGAACACGAAGACAAAGTCCTCGGCAGTCAATCAAAAGCGCTGGCCCTTGAAAAACAATTATACGAACAGTTATTTGAATTTATAGCTCCGCATATTGAGCAGCTACAAATAATGGCCTCAGTAATTGCCGATCTAGATGTACTGAACAATTTAGCAGAGCGTGCCCAAACACTTAATTATGCCAAGCCTGAGCTTTGCGATAGCGATAATATCAGCATTAAACAAGGCCGCCACCCTGTGGTAGAGCAGGTAATGAAAGACCCGTTTATTGCCAACCCTGTGGAGCTCAATAACCAGCGTAAAATGTTGATTATTACCGGCCCTAACATGGGCGGTAAATCAACCTACATGCGCCAAACTGCGCTTATTGTGCTTATGGCACATATTGGCTGTTACGTTCCTGCCGATAGCGCTAAAATTGGTAATATAGATAGAATATTTACCCGTATTGGCGCCAGTGACGACTTAGCATCTGGGCGTTCAACCTTCATGGTTGAAATGACCGAAACCGCGGCTATTTTAAATAATGCCACCGCGCAATCATTGGTGCTTATGGATGAAATAGGCCGAGGAACCAGTACTTACGATGGTTTATCACTGGCGTACGCCACGGCTGATCACCTCGCTTCAAAAATCGCGGCTAAAACTTTGTTCGCAACCCATTACTTTGAACTCACTGAGCTTGCAGAACAAACGCCTGGGCTGGTTAATGTGCACCTAGATGCCATTGAACACAACGATACCATTGCCTTTATGCACACGGTATTAGATGGTGCCGCAAGTAAAAGTTTTGGTTTGCAAGTAGCGGCACTGGCCGGGGTGCCTAAAGCAGTTATTGCCCAAGCTAAACAAAAGCTAAGCTTGCTTGAAAACCATCAAAGTGTCACCACAGTCACTACAGAGCAACAGGTTTTACCGTTTGATAGTGAACCGCAAATAATTCAGCCTAGTGAGCTTGAGCAACAAATGAGCGCAATAGACCCTGATAACCTATCACCGCGTCAGGCGCATGAACTGCTTTATAAATTAAAAGCACTGCTTTATACGTAAACAGCCCGGCTTAAAAAAGCCGGGCTATATTTATTTTTCTGTGTGTTTAGATTAAGCGAACTGTTCAAATAAGCTTTTGGTACTTAAGCCTTCTTGTTGCAAAATATCTTTTAACCGACGTAGCGCCTCAACCTGTATTTGGCGAACTCGCTCACGGGTTAAGCCTATTTCACGGCCAACATCTTCAAGGGTTGAGGGTTCATAGCCTAGTAAACCAAACCGACGTGCCAGTACTTCGCGTTGCTTAGGGTTTAACTCACCTAACCAGTCAATAATATGCGTATTCATATCGTTGTTTTGTACTTCACCTTCAGGGCCTACATTTTTTTCATCGGCTATCACATCTAATAATGCACTGTCATTCTCGCTACCAATGGGCATATCTACAGAGGCTATTTTTTCATTTAGGCGTAGCATTTTAGTAACGTCTTCGACCGGTCTATCTAAGCTTTCTGCAATTTCTTCTGCGGTAGGCTCATGATCAAGCTTTTGCGTTAGCTCACGTGCTGTACGTAAATAAACGTTAAGCTCTTTAACAACATGAATAGGCAAACGAATAGTACGCGTTTGATTCATTATCGCCCGCTCAATGGTTTGACGTATCCACCATGTAGCATAAGTAGAAAATCGAAAACCACGTTCAGGATCAAACTTTTCAACCGCTCTAATGAGTCCTAAGTTACCTTCTTCAATTAAATCGAGTAGAGCAAGCCCACGATTGTTATACCTGCGCGCAATTTTCACAACCAAGCGTAAGTTACTTTCAATCATGCGTTTACGGGAAGCTTCACAACCTTTAAGCGATTTTCGTGCAAAAAAGACTTCTTCTTCGGCACTTAATAGAGGGGAAAAACCAATTTCGCCTAGGTATAACTGAGTGGCGTCGAGGTTTTTAGTGACTTCTTCTTTAACAAATACGTCTTCATCTTCCACGTCATCAAGTAGTTGCGTTGGATCTTTAACTTTTGAATCGTCAAACTTATCATCAGTGGGGGTTTTCTCAGCTTTTGCTACATCAGCCATAAGACTTCTCCTGAGCAAGCTATCAATAACTTTATGATTAAGGTCTGTAGTCGTTTTATTAGCTTTTGCTGTATTAGCCATGAGCCTTCTCCAGAACAATCAATCAACACCTTTAGTTCAGGGTAGGTATTTAGCAGGGTTAACAGCTTTTCCTCGATAACGAATTTCAAAACGAAGTGCCGTTACTGAAGACTCTGAATTACCAATTTCTGCTATTTTTTGTCCCGCCTTCACTGTTTGCTTTTCTTTAACAAGTAACTTTGAGTTATGTGCATAAGCACTTAGGTAATCATCATTATGTTTCAATATAATTAAATTACCGTAACCTCTTAGTGCACTACCCGCATAGACTACCGTTCCTTGAGCAGCGGCGAATACTGCCGACCCCTTTTTATTAGCAATCTGTAGGCCTTTATAACCATTTTCCTTGTTAGAAAAGCGTTGGATTATTTTACCTTTAGCAGGCCAAAACCAACTCAACTTTCTGTTTGCAGAACCTTGAGACTTGCTAGTTTTTTGGTTAGCTTGTTTTTGAACATACCTTCGTTTTTTCGGCTTATCAAGCTCTTTCTTTGATTTTTTGTTACTTATTTGTAAATTAGATGACTTTTTAGCTGGGTGTTTTTGATTCGTTTTTGCTGTAACCCTTGGCTTACTTGGTTCTAAAAGAGAAACAACCTGACCTGGAACAATAATGTAAGGTGATGCAATTGAATTGTTTTTTGCAAGCTCCCTGAAATCTTTTCCGGCACTAAAAGCAATCGAGTAAAGTGTATCGCCTTTTTGTACTGTGTATTTTCCGCCGTTAATATTAATCCGTGAGGGATAGTCATTAATATTATTATTTAAACTGCTTACCGGTGCGGGAACATGGCGAGACGAGCATGCACAGAGAAAAACACTAATAAATAAAGCAACATAACAGCGTATTTGTTTATTCAATGCGTTTTGCCCTCTGCGTTAATAACATTAATATATAGTACTTAACGTAATAAAATGTACGCAACAACAATTAAAGCAACCACAGCCCAGCCAAGCACTTCAATATATTGACGTAATTTTTGCTCCATTTTAACTCCGCCCCATTTCATTAAAGCAGATACTAAAAAGAAACGCGCCCCTCGTCCAACCGCCGATGCAACAATAAAGGGTAAAAACGCCATTTGTAATACCCCTGCACCAATAGTAAATACCTTATAAGGAATAGGCGAAAACCCGGCTAAAAATACCACCCATACGCCATAGTCTTTAAACCATGCAAGTGCCGTATTAAATTTATCTTGCCATTGCATTTGCGCAATAAAAGGCTCTACAACAGGTTCAAATAACCAAAACCCTAGAAGATAACCTAGCACGCCGCCAAGCACAGAAGCTACGGTAGCAAAGCTTGCAAATCGCCATGCTTTACTCGGTTGTGCCAGCGACATAGGCGCTAACATTACATCGGGTGGCACCGGAAAAAAAACCGATTCGGCAAAGCTCATCCCTGCTAAATAACGTTCTGCATGGCGATGCTTAGCCCACACTAAGGCCATATCATATAACTTGGTAAACAACTTCAAAATGAATTCCTATTCAATATCGCCAGGGACCAAAGGTACAAATCTTACTGGCGCAATTACATGCTCTGTAAAGCTATCGCCTTGGCGAATAACCATGGTTAATTTTTGTTCTACCTCACCAATGGGGGCGAGTAATACGCCTCCATCTGCAAGTTGTGCGAGTAGTTCTGGAGGGATAATCGTTGCCGCAGCGGTCACAATAATGCCATTAAATGGCGCTTGCGATTGCCATCCTTGCCAACCGTCACCGTGTTTCATAGTGACATTATATAAATCGAGCTGATGTAATCGACGCTTTGCTTGCCATTGCAAAGCTTTTATACGCTCAACCGAATACACCTTATCAAAGGTTTTAGCCAGTACCGCGGTTTGATAGCCGGATCCGGTACCAATTTCTAACACTTTACTTTTCACGCCGGCTAAACGCATCAATTCGGTCATACGGGCAACAATGTAAGGCTGAGAAATAGTTTGTCCTTGCCCTATCGGTAGCGCGGTATTTTGATACGCTTTGTGCTTTAGTACATCATCAATAAAAATATGCCGAGGAATTTGCGCAATCGCCTTTAAAACCTCCTTATCTTCTACGCCCTCTCGTTGTAATAGGTCTGAAAGCGCTTGTGCACTGCGGGTATAATTAGCCAGCACGGTTGATCTCCAACTCGGCTAACCACTCTCCCACAGCTTTGATACTGTCTTTAGCGGTCATATCAACGCTCAATGGGGTGACTGATGCATAGCCATTATTTACAGCATAAAAATCGGTGCCTTCACCGGCATCGCTTTCTGTACCCAAAGAACCATACCAAAAAATATCGCGTCCCCAAGGATCGCTTTGCTTGGTCATGGTTTCTGCTTTGTGTCGCGCGCCTAAGCGAGTTACCTGAACACCTTTTAGCTCACTTAAAGGAATATCTGGCACATTAATATTGATGATCTGATCTTTAGGCAGCGGATGCGAAGCAAGCCCTTTAATAATATTTACAGTAACGGCTGCCGCTGTTTCAAAATGCTCACCATGATGAGAGCACAAAGATACTGCAATTGCTGGTAAGCCCAGATGACGACCTTCGGTCGCCGCAGCAACTGTACCAGAGTAAAGTGTATCGTCGCCTAAATTGCCGCCGTGGTTAATACCGGCTACCACTAAATCGGGCTTTTCATCCATTAATTGATTCACACCTAAATGCACACAATCCGTTGGCGTGCCATTAACCGACATAAAGCCATTGTCGAGTGTCGTTGCACGCAAAGGATTCATTAACGTCAGTGAATTACTTGCGCCACTGCAATTTCTATCTGGCGCAACCAGCGTTACCTCAGCAATTTGTGTTAATGCTTGGTATAAAACAGCAATACCTTTGGCATTAACACCATCATCATTACTTAATAGAATCTTCATCTGCGTTATCCTTTTCTTTTCGCTCGCGAGGACTGGCGTCAGTATAATCAACCAGTTCGCGCAGTAAAGCCGTTGCAAAGCAGCCTTTGGGTAAACCAAAGCTGAGTTTTAATGTGCGTTCATCAAGTGTTTCTACACTTAGATCTTGAGGGATTAAACGCAGCATTCTGCGCTCGTTTTTAAGCCCTAACTCACCTAAGCCATCACACCATGCTTGATACGGTGCCAACCATGTTTTTTCTTGTTCGGTAAGGCCTTTTTCGCTTTTGCCCACCATGGGCGCCGACATCATAATGTCGCCTGAGGCAAGCCGTGCAATATTTTCATCACTTATCGCATCTTCAAAAAATGCATTACTGCCACTGAGCATAAATACTTCGCGGTGCATGGTTTTAGCAAGGCCATGTTCTGCCACGCGTAAACTAACAATTTGATTAAACACATGTGAACGCGCAGCTGAAATAATAATGCCTCGTAGCTTTTTATCGCGAATACGCTCACCGGCAAACATCTTTTCGGCCATCACTAGGTTGTGTCCATCACGACCAAAGCGCTGTTCACCAAAATAGTTAGGCACACCTGCGCGTACTGCGTTTATACGGCACAAAATATCAAGCGGCTCGGTTACATTGCGCAAGGTAATAGTAAATCTATTTCCTTTATGGCAACCGGTGCGCAATTTTCGCTCATGGCGCTGCTGCGATACCACAAACACGCTTTCACTGTTCAGCTCTGTAAAATCAATATGCTTTTTAATCGGTACTTTTACGCTAAACCACTGCGAGCATACTCCATGGCGGTCTTTCATACCGGCATAGCTTACATCACGTGGCGATACACCCGCTTTTTGTGCAATCAGCTTGGCAACATATTGGGTGTTTTCACCCTTTTTAACCACTTGCAAACACACGTGTTCACCACTGCCGGTAAACTCTATACCGAGCTCCTCATCAACCATAAAGTCTTCTGCGGTGGTTTTAAAGTCGGCTTTGGAAAGCGGCGCGCCATATAAATAATTTAATTCGCTCATGCGTTTTGTTTACTCATAATGACCACAGCATGGCTTGAAATTCCTTCTTTACGCCCCTCAAAACCGAGTTTTTCGGTAGTGGTAGCTTTTACATTTACCTGTGAAAGCTCGGCATTTAAATCACTGGCAAGATTGGTTCGCATGGCTTGGATGTGCGGCAGCATTTTTGGTGCTTGTGCCACAATAGTTACATCCGCATTGCCCAATACATAACCTTGTTGCTTGGCTAGGTTCACTACATGGCGAAGTAAAATACGGCTATCAATATTTTCATATTCACTGGCCGTATCCGGAAAATGCTTACCAATATCACCCAGCGCTAATGATCCTAAAATAGCGTCACATAAGGCATGAATAGCTACATCACCATCTGAGTGTGCTAAAAAGCCTTGTGGATAATCAATTTTTTTGCCGCAGATAGTTAAAGGCCCTTGGCCTCCAAATTTATGCACGTCAAAACCATGCCCTATTCGTATCATGTTGCACTCTCATTATTTTGTTTTTGCAGTAAAAAAGCTGCTAAGTCTAAATCTTCTGGGGTGGTAATTTTAATATTATCACTGCGCCCCGCCACCAACCTTACCGGCTTATTTGCCCATTCCATGGCACTGGCTTCATCAGTAATAATTGCCCCATTGGCTAACGCATTTTGCAGTGCTGTTTTGAGCTCGTCATATTTAAAAAGCTGTGGCGTAAGTGCTTGCCATAAATCATCACGAGGCACTGTTTGCTGCGCATGGCTTTGCCCTCGTTTTATAGTGTCTTTTACTTTGCTGGCTAAAATGCCGCCTTCATCAGCCTGCATGCATTGTGCGATTAAGCGCTCTATATCAGCAATATCGACTAAAGGTCTTGCAGCGTCATGCACCAAAACCCAAGCAGGTGGGTTAGCGGCTAAAAACAATAAACTGTTTAATACTGAATCTGCACGCTCTTTACCGCCAATAGCACGCACAATGCGAGGGTCAGATAGCGTAAGGTCGTCAAAGTAAGGGTCGGTTTCGCTCAGGGCCACCACTATAGAGTTTAACTGCTGTAACTGCGATAACTTAGCGAGCGTATGCTCTAAAATGGTTTTCCCTGCTAAGGAAATATATTGCTTTGGTGTTGTGTGTTGCATTCTGCTGCCAACACCTGCGGCAGGAACAATAGCTGCAATAGTAAATTTATTTGTCATGGTGTTGAGCCGGTAAAACACGAATAAAGGTTTCGTCCGGTTTAATCATTCCTAATTCGTTGCGGGCACGCTCTTCAATGCCTTCGTGGCCGAGCTTTAAATCTTCTATATCCGCTTTTAATACTTTATTACGCTTTATTAGTTTTTCGTTAGTTTGTTGATGCGATGCCACCGCATTTTTTAAACGGGTGTAGTCTTGCACCCCGTTATGACCAAACCAAAGGCGGTACTGGATAAAAAGTGCTAAGCACAACAAGCCAAATTGAAAAAATCGCATTAAACACTCCTTATTTTAATTTTGAATTGTAAGCTTTACGCCAATGGCCGCTTAACATTGCGCCAATTAATATTGGCAGCTAGTAACATTTCCCGTAACGATAATACCCGTGGCGTACTGCGCTTTGAAAACTGCCACTGATGGCCACAACACGCCGCAGCAAGCGTTGCTTTGTTGGGTTTGAGTAATTGCGCACTTTGCTGCTCAAGCCCTTGACCTAAAAAATCAAACCAGCCAAGCTCATTGCAATGAACCTGTGTTTTAGTTACTTGATCAATGCTGTCTATTCTAACCCGAATTTGGCCGTGACTTTGTAATAATACAGGAATAATCAGCCCAACTTTGGCATAGACTTGATAAAAAAGTTCATTCGCTGAAGAATTAACTTCTGGCGGAGTTGGTTTTTGTTTTTCAAGCCAGCCTCCATTTTGCGCATCAAGCGTAAAAGGCAATGGTGCATTAGCTACACGTGTTGCGGCACGTTCAATATAATAAGGCAGGCTTTTTAATTGCCTGCGTAAACGATCACCATTAGGTTCAGCCACTAAGCGCTGCACCTCACGCTGATAAAAGGCATTACATAATTGTGCATAAAGCACTTTTTGTGCATCAGTTTGCCACATTTCAACTTGTTGGTTTGTGTCAAACTGCTTATTTTTACTGACCAATCGCTATACTCAAAAACACCTTAATAGATGTTTTATAACACAGTAATGCACAGTTTTTAAGCACCGATTGTTAGGGCTTTTCGCCTAATTTCGCAATGCCTGATTCTAAAAATTGCACAACCGTATTACGTTTTTTTCCAATTAATAAACTGCCATCAGCTAAAAACATAAAGTTTTGCCAGTTGCGTTTAAACACATCAAAGCTCGTTTCAATAATATTATCGCGCGCCATACAAAAATAAACGGTGGTGTTAGCCTGCCAGTCTAGGTGGTTTAAAATAGCGTCAGGAAATTGGGGATCTTCGCTTTCCCACGCATCTTCCCAATTAATTTCTTGGCTAAAGTTTTGCTCTTGCGCGCACCAATCGGTTTTATCAAAAAAGTCAGGATGATCATGTTCACGACTCACCATGGTTGTCCATAGCACTGCAGCACGTTCGCTGGTCATCGGTTTAATATTAGCTGCATCAATATCTGAAACCGGAATATCTTTGTGGCGAAATACCCAGGCTTTTTTGTAATCATCAAGAGAAATATAATTCATAGTATTGGCGTATTCTTTGGCATAATAAAAAGCGAAGGCAAATTATACAAGATAACAGACTATGACTACAGCACTAAAACTGGGTTTATATCAACACTACCACGGCTAGCGCATTTTAATCCCAGATTCTAACAGGGTTGAGCGATAATCATCGTCTAGCCCTGCCATTTTCTTTTTTCTCGCCATACTGGCTGTTTTAGTTGTATCTTGTTTAAATAACGC
>Ga0114899_1000638_pt1 | contig 23898 bp, 21 predicted proteins | sample MalvireepMed_215_FD_83497 | JGI IMG/M metagenome (GOLD analysis project Ga0114899, IMG submission 83497) | Marine viral communities from the Global Malaspina Expedition - Malaspina viral metaG DeepMed_215 | ecosystem: Environmental > Aquatic > Marine > Oceanic | place: Mediterranean Sea...
AATCGATAACAAACAAAATGATTACTTCGAACAAAATGTTCCAGAAACACTGTTAGAGTTACACCAGCGGGTTGAGCGACGTGACCATCCCTTATCGGTTATTTATAAACGCCGCGCATTTTTTGGTGGACTAAAAGTACAAGTAAAGGGTGAAGGTTATCGTCTATATATTGGCCGACGTGACTCACCGATGAGTCGTCATTTTATTGGTAGCTTCTTTAGAGGCATGGCAAAAAGTGTTCTAATTTCCATTTTTATTATCGGCTTCCCGGTCAGTTTTTTATTGTCTTGGCTGATCACAACACCTATTAGACGGCTTCAGCTGGCTACTCAAGATATAAAACACGATTTGAATAATCGCTCGAACCTGGACAAGCTAGCGCTAAGAGGTGACGAATTTGGTGATCTAGCCAGAGATTTTGACAAGATGGCAAGCCACGTTAATGCCAGTATGCAGTCGCAAAAACAATTACTCAGCGATGTCTCTCACGAGTTACGTTCACCGCTAGCCAGATTAAAAATTGCCTTAGGTATGGCGGAGCAAAAACAAGCAACTCAAGTTGAAAACGATTTAAATCGAATTAAACTAGAGTCTAATCGAATGAATGATATGTTAGATAACTTATTAACCCTGAGTAAATTAGAAGCGCAAGAGCTGAGCACCACAAAAGAAAAACTCAACCTATGCCAGCTATTCTCCCTTGTAATTGAAGACGGACGTTTTGAAGCCGAACAAGCAAACATTAAAATAAAATCGAACATACCACAAACTTGTGAGTTTTTAGGCCATCAAGAATCATTGATTAGCGGAATAGAAAACATTCTGCGTAATGCGATTAAATACGCCGGTGAAAATGGTGAGATTATTTGTAACTTAGAAAAACAAAATGACGCTTTACTACTGAGCATAAGTGATAATGGCCCAGGCGTCGACGCAGAGCAACTCGACAAACTCTTTGATGCATTTTATCGACCTGAATTTGACCGCGCCAGAAATAGCGGCGGCGTTGGTCTCGGGTTATCTATCGCCAAGCGCGCATTTGCCATTAATGGTGGAGAGATTTTTGCTGAAAACACTCATCCCCATGGCCTCAAAGTAATAGTTAAGTTTTATCTAACCCACTAATTAAAAATAATGGTTTTGTTTTTATGAATAATCACTCTATTTTGCAAGTGATAAGACAAACCTCGCGCCAATACATTTTTCTCTACGTCTTTTCCTAATCGAACCAAATCCTCGATGCTATGACCGTGGTCTATTCGAAGCACGTCCTGATCGATAATCGGTCCCGCGTCTAAATCTTCGGTCACATAATGACAAGTGGCTCCGGTGAGTTTTACCCCACGGTCATACGCTTGGTGATACGGCTTTGCGCCGACAAAAGAGGGCAAGAAACTATGATGAATGTTAATCAACTTGCCAAAATACTTGTGACATAAATTAGCGGGTAGAATTTGCATAAAGCGCGCAAGCACCATGGTGTCACCTTGGTACTTCTCAAATAACCCTTCAATTTGTTTAAAAGCCTCGGCTTTATTATCTTTGTTCATCGGAATGTAATGAAACGGAATATCATGCCACTCAACAAAGCCTCGTAGATCTTCATGGTTGGAAATAACACAAGGAATATCGAACTTAATATCTTGATTGCGCCAGCGATATAAAATATCCGCCAAACAGTGGTCGTGCTTACTCACCAACACCACAACTTTGTGTTTTTGATCGGAGTCAAACAGCTGCCAAGTCATTTGAAAGCTTTCACCAATGGGGGAAAACAACTGCTTAAACTCATCCAACTCAATACTCAAACTAGCCGCGTCGATTTCCACCCGCATAAAAAAACATCCTTCCACCAAATCAGAATGCTGGCTCGACTCAACAATAGAGCCGCCGTGATTGGCAATAAAGGTACAAACGGCTGCAACAACCCCCGGTTTGTCAGGGCAATAAAGCGTCAGCGTGTAAATTTGATTCATCTGTAATTAGTCGGTTGATAATTAATTAAGTCTAGAATAAGTTATCTGAATAACTTGTCAAATAACTGCTGAAAATAAGGAACAGTATTAGTTTGTTGAAATTTATAGAGATAATACCTCGGCGAGTGTATATACCCCAATTTAATAAAATTGTAAGTCATTGAAATTTATATGATATGATTCTCAGAGAATTGCATTTGTCTTTCAAACCAACAGCTCTATAAAATTAATATTGTTAAATACTAACAAGCACATAATTTAAGCGAGTGGAGTAGTTCGCTTATATTTTGACCAAACTCGTTTGGCCTATAGTTGACGTTTTTCGCCTGCTGCTTACCGGTCTTTTCAACTTCAATAAACACCATAAATTAATTCAAAAACAATCCAAAAACCTAAACTTGATAGTAAGCTTCAGCTGGAATTTCGGCGTTTGTATAAACGTCTTGGGTATCATCTAAATCTTCGAGCCTTTCAATTAAGTTTAATAACTTAACGGCTTTTTTCACATCAAGATCTGCTTGAGTACTTGGTAACATGGTTATTTCACCGCCAACCGGTTCTAGCTCTTTTGCGACTAACGCGTCTTTCACATTCATAAAATCTTCTGGCGCCGTTAACACTTCAAATGAACCATCGTCATGATTAATAATATCTTCCGCACCAGCCTCTAATGCCTCTTCCATTAAGGTATCTTCATCGACTTCATTGGAGAAAACCATTTGGCCTTTGCGTTCAAATAAATAAGCAACTGAACCCGAAGCAGCTAACTCACTTCCAGCTTTACTAAATGCCAATCTTACTTCGGCAACAGTTCGATTTTTATTATCCGTTAAACATTCAACTAAAACGGCTACGCCACCCGGACCATATCCTTCATAAGTGAGAGCAGTATAATTATCTGCTTCATTAGTACCTGCGCCACGGGCAATTGCTTTTTCAACCGTATCACGCTTCATATTGGCGCCAAGCGCTTTATCGATTACCGCACGTAAACTGGGATTATCATCTGGATTAGGGCCGCCAGCTTTTGCTGCAACAACGAGTTCGCGAATATATTTGGTAAAAACCTTTCCACGTTTGGCATCTTGCGCTGCTTTACGGTGTTTGATATTGGCAAATTTACTGTGACCGGCCATGGGATTTTCTCCAAGCTAACTATCGAAATGATTGAGAATTTCCCTCTCCTTGATTCGGAGAGGGAGGGAGCAAAAAACTATTCGCTGTCTTTCTTTTCTTTAACTACTGTCGCAATGGCTAACTCTTCTAACTGTGCCGCTGAAACTTTCGATGGCGCTGAAGTTAATGGGCAACTAGCTGTGGTCGTTTTAGGGAAAGCGATCACATCGCGAATAGAATCCGCGCCAACCATTAACATCACAAGTCTATCCATACCAAAAGCAATACCGCCGTGTGGAGGACAACCATATTTTAATGCTTCAAGTAAGAAACCAAATTTGTCATCAGCTTCTTGCTCTTCAATTCCCAAGATTTCAAAAACCGCTTTTTGGATATCTTGATCATGAATACGAATTGAACCGCCACCCACTTCACAACCATTTAATACCATATCGTAAGCGCGAGATAATGTTTGAGTGGGCGCAGCTTTTAACGCTCCTGCGTCGTTTTCTTTGGGCGCTGTAAATGGGTGATGCAATGCATGCATGTGGCCGCCGTCTTCTTCAAACATTGGGAAATCAACAACCCATAATGGCTTCCAAACATTTTCAACTAGACCGCGATCTTCAGCAACTTTTAAACGCAATGCGCCTAAAGAGTCAGTCACGATTTTATCTGAGTCTGCGCCAAATAATAAAATGTCGCCAGCACTTGCGCCTGTTCGTTCAATCATTTGATTGATGATATCATCGTTCAAGAATTTAGCGATTGGTGATTGAACACCCTCAACACCTTTGCCCGTTTCTTTAATTTTGATCCAAGCTAATCCTCTTGCGCCATAACGGCCAGCGTAATCCCCATATTGGTCGATTTGTTTACGGCTAAGCTCTGCACCGTCTGGTACACATATAGCGGCAACTCTTCCTTTAGGATCATTGGCCGGATTGGCAAAAACTTTAAATTCAATTTCTTTTACTAAATCAGCCATATCAACTAATTCAATCGCAACACGCAAGTCAGGCTTGTCGCTACCAAAACGTTTCATCGCTTCGGCGTATGGCATTCTTGGGAAATCGCCTAATTCAACCTCTAAACATTCGTTGAATAATTGACGGATCATTTTTTCCATCATGCCCATGATCGCTTCTTCATCCATAAACGAAGTTTCGATATCAAGTTGAGTAAATTCTGGCTGACGATCAGCGCGTAAATCTTCATCACGGAAACAACGTACTATTTGATAATAACGATCAAAGCCACTCATCATGAGAAGCTGTTTAAATAATTGTGGTGACTGAGGTAAAGCAAAAAACGAATTTTTGTTGGTACGACTCGGGACTAAATAATCTCGCGCACCTTCAGGAGTTGCTTTGGTTAATATTGGTGTTTCGATATCAGCAAAATGTTCTGCTTCTAGGAAATCACGTAATTTTTTGGCGACTTTATTGCGGAATAAAATACGCTGCTGCATTTCGGGACGACGCAGATCTAAATAACGATATCTTAATTTTAGTTCTTCAGAGGTTTCTTCATGACCGTCGATTAGGATCTTAGGTGGCGCCGATTTGTTTAGCACGGTTAGGCCTGATCCCAAGATTTCGATGGTCCCTGTTTCCATATCCTTATTCACCATATCATCAGGGCGATTTCTAACAATGCCCGATACAGTAACGACAAACTCACTACGTACATCTTCAGCTTTAGCAAACAGCTCAGCCTGATCAGGTTCGATCACCACTTGAATGATGCCGCTACGGTCACGAATTTGAAGGAATATAAGACCGCCTAAATCTCGTCTACGATGAACCCAACCAGCAATAGTAATTGACTCGCCCGCAGGCACCTGTAGTAAATCGCCGCAATAATGGCTACGCATAATAAAACCCTGAATATGAATCGAAAATTTATCGCGAAAACACTCGCGATAGACAGTCTTAATTAATACGGCTTTTTACCGCATCGAAAAACGCCGTATATTACTGGATACACAGGGTAAAGTCGATGGTTTTAGCGGCTTGTGGATAAGAGGTATTAAGAGTTTAAACCCTCCGAGAATAACCAGAGGGCAGTTCATACGAATCTCGCTATTTTAAGATATCAACAATTTCTCGGGTGGCTTCATACAAACGGATCAACCTGTCATCAATTTTCACCACGATAGTGCCTTCAACTCGAGCAATTGAGTGTGAGTGCTCACTTAAATCAACTCTAACGGCATGCTGATAAACTTGCTCTTCCAATCGCTCGCCTTTGATTAGTTTTTTCTGCCATCCCGGAGGTAGCTGGCCGCCTCGGTTAACTTTCTTTTGAAGACCTGGTGGTAATTTTTTGGCTTTATGCTTTTTATCAACTTTTTGTTGTTTTGATTGTTTATTCTTGTCTTTACCTGATTGTTTAGCTTCCACTGGAGCAGAAGCTAACGAAATCAGCAATAAGCCGACAAGAATAAATACGGTACTTTTTAAACCAGACATAAGATATCTCCTTTTTCATTTTGAATCAAAAGTCTAGCACAGCTCAACGATTACTTAAGATTAGACAACACATGCTTCTCAGCAATAGAAATGTTGTTTTTAGATTGATGTGTCACCAGTGCCAAAATTTTTACCACGAATCAATCTAATCAAACAAAATTTAGCTTATAAAACAGTAAGTTAACATTTTAAGAGAATATAAATCTGAAAATATCATATTTGAATAAAATCCATTTTTGAGATTAAAATATAAATGGCAGTGCAAATTGTAACCGCAGTTAATTTGCTGAGCTTTTCCTAAGCAATCTTTGAGCGACACTTTGTACTTATCCTGAATTTTTAGGAGAGTGACATGAATATTAAAAAGGTCGTCTATATCTGCGTTCCACTTTTTATCCTCTTTTCTAGCTCGATAAAATCAAAACCTGCTTTGAGTAACGAGCATGGCGCTTATAATGTGAATTTAATGCCATTACAATGCCACCCAAAAGCTATGCTAGATGACAAACAAGTCACCTCGAGAAGGATGATAATTCCCCTACCCTGTTTACTTAGTCCGAGTTAACCACGAATATCAATAAAGAGTACAAACTAAAAAGATTTGAGTCTGTTTCAGACTTAATGCAAAGGAGTGACAAATGGACCATTCAATTCTCGAATCAGTAATAAAGATCACCAACCAAAGAGACGTTGATTCGTTAGAATATAGCTTGGTCGCAACTCTGGCCGAAATGGTAACTTTCAGTGAAATTGGAATCTATAAACTGATTGAAGATGGTAATAACACTTTTCTGGAAGAAGTGGTTAAAATTAATTTTGATAAAAATAATCATGCTACAAAAGAAGTTGAGTGGGGTGATAATCCCAAAATAATTTCACGTGACGAAAACATGCAGAAATGTATGGACTCTGCCGAGCCAGTTAGGTTTTACGTCGACAACGAGTTACACCGGTTGATCATGCCCATCATTTGCGATAAGAAAGTTATGGCGGCGCTTAACTTAAATTCATCGATAGATTTGACCCCTTTTGTGAAAATGCTAGAGGGTATGATCCGAATTTATGAAAACTATTTATTTATTCTCGATGAAAGCGAAAAAGACAAATTAACCAGCTTGTATAACCGCAGAACTTTTGACAAAAAGCTCGACCGTTTATTACAACTTCAGCGCAATCAACAAGTTCAAATGATTGAAAGCCAGAGCGATAAAGACAAGCGCTCACTCAAACCTCACTCTGAAACCTGGCTGGCGATGATCGATGTGGATGATTTTAAAAAAGTCAACGATACCCATGGTCATGTATTTGGCGACGCCGTATTATTAATGCTCTCGCATAAAATGAAGCAGTGTTTTCGCCAAAGTGATTACCTTTTTCGTTTTGGCGGCGAAGAGTTTGTTGTGATCTTAGAACCCCATCCAAAACAGTTGGCTTTTGAAACCTTAGATAGATTTCGTCAATCGGTCAACGATCATATTTTCCCATTGGTAGGTAATGTCACAGTCAGCATTGGCTACGCTAGAATAACTGAAAAAGATTACCCTCCAGCTATTCTAGACTCAGCTGATAAAGCGCTTTATTACGCTAAGACTCATGGAAAGAACTGCGTATTTAATTACGAGTCTCTCGTTAATGATCAAATGATAGATAAAACTTGTATGGGCTCTTCGATTAACGTCAGCTAAGCGACAACCTTAAAGGAAAATCACTCACTACCGCCCATTTAGCTTCTCATCTATTACACCAGCTAAAATATCGTTTTGTCTTAACAAACAATCTAAATCAAAGAATTTTCTCGTATTCTAGACTAGAGTTATAGACACCTAGTAATGATTCGACAGCCGATTATTCTAAGGCGAATATGACTGAATTTCTTGACATAAGAACCCTTTCATTTACCAACCTTGTATTTTGTTTCATTTATGGTTTTGGGTTAATCATTTATTCTACAAATCATAAGAGTTTTAAGGGGATCTCTTTAATTGGCGCCGCATTTTTGAGTTTTGGTACTAGCTTTTTGCTGTTAGGGCTTCGCAATGTAATCAATGATTTTATGTCGATTATTATCGCCAACTTTTTATCATTATTTGCACTTAGCTTAATTTATGAAGGGCTGGCACTATTTCTAAACGCCAAGGTAACCCTTGCCAAATTTTTAAACCCAATTATGGCTTTAATCTTAGTTTGTTCGTTTGTTTATTACACTTATTATGACCCCAATATCAATAATCGTATTATTATCATTACGACTCTTTTTAGCATTCAAAGCTTGCTCTGTAGTTATTTACTATTTTTTAAAGGCAATTTGAGAAGTGGTTCTGCCAATATCTTCCTGGGTTTTATATTTTTATCCTACGCACTTATCAGTATTTTTAGAGCCATTTGGACCTTAGGCGAAAGTGAGTTAATCGATTTTATGGATGCAGGATTGGTACATGCATTGTCCCTTTTCACTTTTCAGTCAATGGTGCTGTTTATCATTTTTACAGTCGTCTGGATTAGCAGCAGCACCCTAGAGTATGAATTAAAATTACAAGCTCGAAGCGATCCCTTAACAAAAGTTTATAATCGTCGAGCGCTTGAAGAAATCGCCATTACTGAAATGGCTCGCACCATTAGAAGTCGTAAGCCACTGTCTATGATCATGACAGACATTGACCACTTTAAGTTATTTAATGATACTCATGGACATCAAATCGGTGACAAAGTATTGCAAGAGTTTGCGCACGTTTTAAAGAACAATGTTCGAGAGCATGATTTTGTCGCGCGTTATGGCGGAGAAGAATTCATCATCTTATTACCAGAAACAACGCGGCAACAAGCAGAAAAAGTTGCCGAAAAGTTAAGACTTTTGGTTGAACGGCATCAAATACAAATCAAAAAGAAAAAATCATTATCCGTAACAACCAGCTTTGGTATTGCTAATTTTCAAGAAGGCATGAGCGACTGGAAACAAATAGTTAAAGCCGCCGACCATGCATTATACGATGCTAAAAATAGAGGTAGAAATTGTGTAGCATGCGCCGAAATAGGTGATAAATGGGCCAGTATAAAAATTAAGTAATGGAGGTAAATAATGAGCAACTTAAACGCAAAACATAACCGAGTCGTCTGGTTCGATTTATCGGTTGTTGATTTAGATCGAGCAATCGAGTTTTATCAACACGTTTTGGCAATAAATGTTTCTAAAGAAAAATTTGATCAATTCGAATTTGCCGTACTCGAACACGATGAAGGTAACGGTGGTTGTCTTGTTCCTGGTAAAAAAGAAGGGAAATCGAGCGATGGTCCATTGATTTATTTGAATGTTGATGGCAGATTGAAAGACGCAGTTTCGCAAGCTGAGCAATTTGGCGGAGAAATTATTGAAGATATTCATCCAATAGGCCCTCATGGATTTAGAGCCATTGTGTTTGATAGTGAGGGTACTCGTATCTGCTTGCACTCTGAAAGTAACTAAGATTCATCTCAATATCTACCCTAATTTTATATATTGACACCTTAAAGAACTAGGCATAACATCGCTGTTACACCTGTAGCCCGCATTCTTTAAAGACGTCATTGTGATAAAAATAGTTTTGGGATTCTTAGTTCTTCTTACTGTGAGTTATTCACAAGCAAAAGATATAAAAGAATTCCCGCTTGGCGAATGGCCAGTGCTAGCAAGCTTTGAACAGAGTAAATGCCTAGACATTGATAACGAGCTATTAGATGTTCCATTAACAGCTAGAGCAGAAGGAACTACGATTCACACAAACTTTATACTGGTTAGTTATGGCGGGAGCTTTTACGTAAACCCTCAAGTGAATAAAGGTTGGGGCAGTATTACTTTCTCATTTGAATCAGCGTCTAATCAAATAAAAAAAAGTGGACACTCATGTTTTCAAACCTTTAATTTAGGCATTAAGGCTTGGCCGAAAAAATACGATAGGGTTTTTATTGTAGTTGATAAAACTGTTCGATATGAAATCTGGATAGATAAAGAAGAATAAGATAAGAAGGGTTATTCAGTTCCTTGTTGGTTACGAAAAATTAGAAGTACTGCAATTAATATAATCATCGCTACCCCAACCATGATAACCCCGCCCCAAACCGACACAGGTAACCAGTAAGCAGTATCACTGCCATCGGTCGCGATTAAATAGACCCATTCGTCCAGTGCTAAGCTTAAGCCTATGCCAAAAATAATGGTTGCAGCATCGAGTATACGACCCTTTCCCTGAAGAATAACCAGCGGTATTCCGCCGATCATCATTAGTAAAATACCGGTATAAAGGTGGTGAATATTATAAATGCCGACATCTAAATTAGTGCTTGGTAAAAAGTATAAAAAGACTCTTAAAATGATAAAAGTCAACAAGAGTGAGATTAATAATAAAGTAGCTCTTTGATTTAATAATTTCATAGAACATTTTATTCCCGATAAACTAGAACCTTTTGATTGCGTACACTTGACTACTTCAATAAGTTAATAAACGTGAATATTCACGCTGTTTTTGCCTTGTACGTTTTTCACTCAATCAGTATGATCCCATTGAATTAATTCTAATAAGATAATAACAATGAGTAATCATATCATGACACCTTTCAACGACTTTTGGATGCAAATTTCTCCTTATGTTTTAACCGTTGAAGCTCTGATAGCTTTAGCCGCTATACTGCCGATTGCTGTTTTAAAGACCATTTTAAGTAAAAAGAGAATTGAAAAGACCATTCAAGAGCAAATAAATGCTCACTCGTTAGCACTCGCTGAAGCTCAAGGTTAATTGAGCTTCATTGTCTGTAAAAAGTAATCAATTTTAATATTATTCTTTCTGTTTTGAAAAACGATTCCGAATAAACGGCTGTTTATTTAGCTCAACAACTCGACCAATTTCTGCCTTAACTCGTCAATTTCCATTTGCATCAACTCAACCTTCTCTTCTAGTTGGCAGATTCTTTCAGATTGATTTTTTTCAACTTTGTAATTTGCTGAATTAGTCTCTCCGCTGAGGCAATCTTGAACTACATTATCGACTTCTATTCCCTCTTGAGAAAAACAGTGGGCATAGCGAGATTCGCGTTTTCCGGGCTCGCGGGCCATTCTAATCACTAAGGGTTCTTTTTCTGCTGTTGTCATTTTATTCAGCACTGTTTCAGTTTCGTGTGAATCGTTGAACTGACATAAGCGATTCGTTCGTGTGCGCAACTCGCCGGGAGTTTGTGGACCACGTAAGAAGAGTACGCAGATGATCCCAAGCTCTTGCTCGGTAAAACGCAGATCGCCAAATTCTGTATTACAAAACCGGTGTTTATATTTGGTAACTCGGCTGCTTGCGCCTCCTTGTGTCAGGGTGAGTTTCTTTTCTGCCAGCGAGTCGAGCGTGTTCTGAACTTCAATTTCGGAAAGTGATAGCACAGGCTCTCGGTTACTTTTTTGATTACAGGCGTTGGTCAGTGCATTTAACGATAATGGGTAATGATCTGGTGTAGTTAAGGATTTTTCAATCATACTACCAATCACTCGAAGCTCATTTGAATTAAGTTTTATCACCTGCTCTACCTTTTGTTAAAAACAACCGTTTAATTTGCATATCCTATTGAAAATTATAGATCAACACACCCTAATAAATCCCATAGATAAGACAGAATAATTTATACTAGACTCAATATTATCCTTGAATTGTTTCCAACCAGCATAACTTAGCCTTAAAGGTAGAGGAAAACCTGATTTGAACAAGCAAAAATCTCCACCAATACACGCGCCAATGCAGCAATTTCTAACTAATGGTGACCAACTATTAGTCAACGGTCATCCATTGAGTTTATTAAAGCACCAAGCAGGGCAAACCCCTTTCTATGTTTATGACCGCAGCGTGATAGCCCAAAAAATCCATAGCTTACGCGAAAATATGCCCTCAGATTTAAAGCTTCACTACGCGATGAAGGCTAACCCTATGCCTGCGGTGGTTCAGTTTATTGATCCGTTAGTTGATGGAATAGACGTGGCCAGTGGCCACGAATTAACCATCGCGCTCAATTCCGGAAGAAATGCCGGACAAATTAGTTTTGCAGGACCTGGTAAACAAATTAAAGAGTTGACCATGGCTGTGGCCAGCCAAACCACGGTTAATGTGGAGTCTTTTAATGAATTGACGCAATTAAGAGATATTAGCGATCTACTCGGTATTCGAGCGCGAGTGGCGATTAGAGTCAACCCTGATTTTGAATTAAAATCTTCGGGCATGAAAATGGGGGGAGGTGCTCAGCAATTTGGGATAGATGCAGAACAGGTTCCTAAAGCTTTACAGCTAATTTCAGACTACGGTTTACATTATCGTGGGCTGCATATATTTACCGGCTCACAAAACTTAAACGCGCAAGCAATTTGCACTGCCCATCAAGGCATTTTTGAATTAGCTGAGCGACTTCAGCAAAGCGCTCATTCCGCAATGGAGACCCTTAACATTGGCGGCGGTTTAGGGATTCCTTATTTTCCCGGCGAAAAACCATTAAAACTGGGAACCATTGCTGAACAACTCGAAACACTAATGTCACAATTTAAGTTAAATAATCCCACAACAGAAATCGCGATGGAACTAGGACGATATATTGTTGGTGACTGCGGTTTATATGTTTGTGAAGTAATAGATATAAAGCAAAGTCGCGGAGTTGAGTTTGTGGTGGTTAACGGCGGATTGCATCAACACCTTTCTGCGTCGGGTAATTTTGGTCAGGTGATCCGTAAGAACTATCCGGTTGCTATTGCTAATAAAATGCAACAATCAAATACTAAGGCTGTTCAAATTGTCGGTCCGCTTTGTACTCCACTCGATATATTAGCCAATAAATATAAACTACCTATTATTGAGATTGGCGATCTGGTAGCCATTTACCAGTCAGGTGCTTATGGTTACAGCGCCAGCCCGAGAGATTTTTTGAGTCATCCGCACCCGATTGAAATTTTAGTTTAGTAGCGAACCCACTTAAGGTTATTGAATTCATTATGTTTTTAAACCAGTTGTATCAGAAACTCGTCTCAGTTCCGCTAAAACTATTGGTAAATAGTAAGCTATTACCTGAAGACCCAATTAAAGATCTAGAAATTGACCTCGATGCGCCCATCTACTATGTATTGCAAAGACGCTCGACCAGCAGTTTTTTGATGCTTAAAGAAAAAGCTAAGTTACTCAGCTTACCAAAACCAATAATCGTCGATGGACAACCAGAAGTTATCCCAAATGGCAGCGTATTTTTTCTACAAAATAAAATATTGTTTGGTCTTGGCGGTAAGCCCGTTAAGAAATATCAAAATATTTTGGCAAACTTAATCACCACACAAAAAGATCAATTAAATTCAGACAATAAAACTAGCAATCACCAACTACTCCCGGTTTCTCTTTACTGGGGAAGAAACCCGGGTAAAGAAAATTCGTTATTACGACTCTTATTCACCGATACTGAAAGTGCCACCCCATTAAGAAAAATATTTCTGTTCTTATTTCAGGGCAGAAATTCATTTGTCAGAATATCAAAACCGATTGATTTAAAGAGCGTTGTTACGCCAGACTGCTCCGAAAGCTCAATAGTGACCAAGCTAACTCGCTCCTTAAGAATACACTTCCACCGACACCGTAGCGCCGCGATGGGTCCTTTAATAAGCAATAGGAAACAACTGATCAACAATCTCGTCTTCAGTGATAATGTTTCTAAGGTGATTAAACGAGAAGCGAAGGCAAAAAGTATACCGTTACAGAAAGCACAAAAACAAGCAGAAAAATATGCCAAAGAAATTGCCTCGGCATACTCATATAAGACAGTACGGATTTTAGAGTCGGCGCTGACTCACTTATGGAATAAAATTTATGATGGTGTCGAAGTCAGAAATGCAGAAAAGGTCAGGGAATTAGCCGCGACCCATGAAATTGTTTACCTACCTTGTCACCGTAGCCATATCGATTACCTATTACTATCTTATACACTCTACAATGAAGGCTTAGTGGTTCCGCATATTGCTGCGGGTATTAATCTCAACTTTTGGCCTGCAGGCCCTATTTTACGCCGAGGCGGTGCATTCTTTTTACGCCGAAGTTTTGGCGGCAATAAGCTTTATACTGCGGTATTTAATGAATATATTTTCAATTTAATGGATAGAGGAATTCCACTGAAATTTTTTCCTGAAGGTGGGCGAAGCCGAACAGGACGATTATTACCACCCAAAACGGGACTGCTTGCAATGACTGTACAAAGTTGTTTACGTGGTACCAAAAAACCAATTGCAATTATTCCAGTTTATATTGGCTACGAGAGAATGTTTGAGGGTAAAAGTTACCTTAATGAATTGCGTGGGGGTGAAAAAAAGAAAGAGTCTTTTGGGCAATTATTGGGTATCAGAAAGACTTTAAAGCAAGCCTTCGGCAAAGTTTATTTGAACTTTGCCGAGCCGCTACAATTAAACCAATACTTAGATCAAAGACAGCCTAACTGGGGCGAATACAAAGGTCAGATTGCCGCAAAGCCGAGTTGGCTAAACCCATTAGTTAACGACTTGTCTTACACCTTAATGGAAAGGATCAATGCGGCTGTCACATTAAATTCGATCAGCTTAACGAGTTTAATTTTATTATCAACTGAGCGTTCAGCCATTGGTCGCAAAGAACTTGAGTCGCAGCTTGAATTATTAATTAGGTTTAATCAGCAAGCGACTTATAGCGAAGAAACCAATATGCCGGAAGCCTCTCCACAAAGAATAATTCAACAAGCAATTGATTTAGGTATCGTGTTTAATGTCGAGAATCCAATGGGCGACATAATCACTACTGACGAAAAAACCGCTATACTATTAACTTATTACCGCAATAATATTTTGCATATTTATATGACTCCAGCTTTAATCGCGAGTTGTTTTTTAAACTGCCCCTCGATGACCACAACTGCAATTACTAAAGATTTAATGCGGCTATTTCCTTTACTCAAAAAAGAATTGTTTTTGCATTGGGATGAAGCAGAGTTTAAACACTATATTGGAAAGAACATTGAGTTATTAGTGCAAAGGAACTTGCTCAACCGTAAAGCCAACACTCTTACTAGGGCAAGTGAAAGCAGCGAAGAGTTTAGCTTGTTGTTTTCACTCGCCCAGATTGCGCGACCAACATTACTCCGATACGGAATTGTTTTAACTATTTTGTCTGCTCAGGCAGGGCACAAGAATATTAATCGCAAGGAATTAGAGAGTCGAAGCCAACAATTAGCACAAAGGATAGCCGCATTGCATAGTTTAAACGCCCCAGAAGCTTTTGATAAGAATTTATTTCGCAATACAGTAGGAGTATTGCGGGAGAATAGTTTAATTCAAGTGACAGAAAATAATAATTATGAAATTAATTCTGATTTGGTTGAGCTACAAGATTTAATTTTAGATAGGGTCAATATCAACTCTAAACATTTATTACAAACCACTGCTGCTTGGGCAGGAAAAAAGTGGGACGAATAGTCAAGGTTCAATCCTGTTCATTTTCTTATTGTTCTAAAGCTGCTTTATTGCGATTATAATTGACAATTTCTTGAACCAAGATAGCTAACACTTTGCTCTACTTCATTTTCATTAATTGTTATGTGACACTGACGCCCTTGCAGATCAATAAAAGTAAAGATTCCTGCGCCACGGACCTCCATTTGAACCCACCCCGCGTCGTCAGTTCGCGCATGACTGATAGAGTCCTGCATTCTAGCGTGAGTGAATTCCTGACTGTTTAAAAACAACTGCATCACGATCACGCTGACTTTATTAATTGTCCAGCTGTAATTATTGATATTGCCCGGGTAAAGAGTAAATTGTTTTGGGTTATTGTCGAAATGCACTAAGGTTTCACCTTTAGGAGACAAAACCAGCTCATAACTTTGATAAGCAGGCAAAGCAATGAAACTAGTTGAACCTGATTGAATTCGAGAGCGCTCAACGCCATTGATCACTACCCCAAATGAAAGACCATCAATTTCAATTGAGGTTAAATCAATCATCACTCCAGCACCTTCTTGACGACTACCACCAAAGGCAACTTCGCCATCGGTACTGGCAAAATTAAATCGACTCGTCAATGAATAACCAGTACGACCGCCACTTGAAACTTGCTCGGATGTCGAACTATTAGGCTCTATATGTTCAACAATAAGCCTACCATGACCGTAGTCGTTACTGAGTGACGATTGATAAGTGGCATTAGTCTGCGCTGCTGATTGGTTGAGTGCCAATGAGTGATTGATTGAGCCTAAACTCGATTCATGTTCGCGATAATTGACGCTCAGATTCTTGTTCCAGTATGTTTCATTACCTTGTTCTAATTTTATACGTCGAAATTTTAATCCTGAATTAACATTATAAGTCGGTTTCCTGAAACGCAGCGTTAACCCAGTCATCAATCGGTTTTCGTAGTCATCTTTACTCGCGTCTATCGACCAGTCTAAATTGAAATTACCTGCTCTTAAAATATTTTTACGCCAACTGATACCATATGATTTATTAGTTTTTCCATCAAATTCAATTGACGAACGAGCAGAGATATTCAAAAGAGAACCTGATAAAGGCAAACCTAAATTAACTGAGGTTTGTCTGACATTTTGAGCTAACAACCTATTTTCGGATAGCAGCCCGTCAATAGACTGAGTATAAGTTCGCCGATAATTAGCCGACAAAAAAAGATAAGGCGTTTTAACATTCAACAAATAATAACTCGCGTGCTCTTTATCTCCGGTGTAGGCGTGATTGGTTTGTAATTCGAATCGATTAGCGAGAAAAAAACTGCCAAATTCCAAACTTTCTTGTTGAGGATTTTTAACGATAGAACCACTATATCCAAAATAATCTGTTGGTCTGGTAATAGCGCCTAAACGAAATATCTCTTGCTTGGTCGCTACAGGATAAGACTCGTTTTGATTATCTTCAGGAAAACCCAATTCAGCAAAAAACAGGGTTTCGTCGGTCGGTGGTAATTGTAATGACTTAGAAAAAAAGTGTGACTCGGTTCTCTCCCTGCCACTATCTCCGGTTATTTTTAACTCAACATTATAAGCGCCTTGAGGGAAATCACGAGTATCGAGTTCAATATTACCTGCCTGGTAAATATTAGTATCAATTAACTGACCATCTTTATATACGTCAACGCTGGAGCGTTCATTTAAAAACAAAAATAATTTGGAACCAGAGACTTGCTCTAAATCAGTTCTACTATTAAGTGTTGATTGAGCGCGCACTCCTAGAAAATCTCTTTGTCCAAAAAAGCTACTAGTTTGAGTGGCTGTTTGAAAAGAGCCTAACTGATATTGCATATCCTCATACTCATAAGTCACGGAGAGTTGATCAAGTCGAGTATTTTTTTGATTATCCGATTCTATATTGGCTACCAATCGATAATTTTCATAACTCAGCATATTATCAATTCTGGCACTATAGATTGTTTCTTTTTCTTCACTGCCTGAGGCAACTAGAGACACAGCACTCAACATGGAGGCGCCACTGGTTGATGGCGGTAAATATTTGTTTAGACTAAACAATTGCTGTGGTAATAGTGATGGGTTTAAAAATAAATTGGCTCTTAATTGAGCTTCATCAAAAATAACACCTACTTCCTTAGGTTCTAAAACGCCACAGTTTGCCTGACTAGGATAAAAACAGACTAGCGCTTGATTGGTGGCTAAAGGCAAGGACAAAGCACCCAAGATCATTTCTGGTTGTTTAATCTCAGGCAGTAAACTTAAAACTTGTTGTGGCTGTTCAAATATAATTGTCTCTGGGGTGTAAGTGGCCATACTAGAGCCAATTAAACGACCATTAAAAAATATATCAACTAAGGTTAGCTGAGGCTCTAATAAATCATCGTACCCCTCTGGTGTGGTGGTAGTAATTAACGGTGATTGCCCTGGCTTTAAATCGCCTACCACTCTAGCGCCTAAAAGTTTGTTGCCTCTATTTACTCTTTTAGGCTCCTTTATTTCTGAGGAAGATGTGTTTTTTTGTTTCTTTACTAAAACTACTTTCTTATCAAATATGCCATTAGTCGTTTTTATAGACGGATTTACAGTTATTTGTTCTTTTTGTGATTTTATTGAACGAGATGTTTTATTTAAATTATCTTTTTTGGCATCACTTTCTTGCGATTCGATTTTTGATTTTTTTATTGGGCTGACTTGAGCTTCTTGTTGGATTGCGTTTAACGTTTTTTTTTCCTGTTCAAGATCTGCTAATTGCTCAACTTGTCCAGCCTCTAAAAAAGCATAAAACGGCGTGACCGCTAGTGCTGCGATCATAATTAAAGCTATTTGTTTAACTATTTTAATCCACATAAGCAGAAATTATTTATTGTTATTATTTTTTATCAGCTTGAAATACGATCAATGAATTATTCAATCCAACAGAAATTTGATACTGAACAGGGGTTGAATAAGTGAGTGGTGTTTGCCAAGTCGCGCCTGCGTAAACTCTGCCGCCGCTCAACTCAACACAGTCATTTTTTTCATCTTCAAAGTCTTGTCCTTCAGGACACTGAATACCTTTTTGCAATAGCACATTGGTATTACCTTTATTGCTAATTTTAAGCACCTTGCCATCGAAATCTGACTGAAGTTTATGTTGAGCATTCTTGGGTTGAGATAATACTAAGACTTCGTAAGCCACAATTATTTTTACTGCTGTTTGTTCCGATTGCACTGCGCCAACTTCTGGTTTAACTAATACACGAAAAACTTTATCTTTGCTTGCCGTTGCCGGATCATCCATTCGCACAAAACGGACTCGTTTTCTTGAGCCCGCCGGGATCACCAACCGTTGTGGAGTAACCAATAAACCTGCAGTTTTAGGGTCACGATAAACCTCTCTTTTCTGCTCATCCGTGCCTGGATTTAAAATAATACTCGGTTCTATTTTCACATAAACCGTTTCATTACCTTGGTTAAAAACCACTACATCAGCGCTACGTTTGCCGCCATCTTCAAAGTGAACGACTGCTTGGCTAAGAGAGATCCCGGCTATACTTTGGGCAGAAAATAATAAACTAGTGATTAATAGGAAGTAACGCACATTAAAACTCGGTTAATTTTTTTGCTCTATTACAGAGATTTAACCACTAAATGTCAATGAATTTAATAACTTATTCAGGTTCGTACTAAGTAAAATAACACTTAAATAGAGGATATTGGGTAGGCGAAAAATACGATTTACTACTCAGCAGCAATCGTAATGGTCAAAAATCCGGTGTAATTAGAGTTATGCGCAAGATTCTTTTTATCATTTAACGACACTTTTAATCGGTTGTTTTCAGCGTCAAAACAGCCTGCAGCGGTTTGGTTATCACGTTTATTTTGAAAATATTTACTTCCTTTGCGATCGTTTAAACTTTCAAATGACTGACCTTGATATTTATAAGCAACATCATAACTGACTTTTTCTTGCTCACCATTTTCCAAAGTAAACTCACCTTGATTGCCAGATCCTTTAGCGCTAATGCTATAAATATCGGTATCAAAATTACTGGTACAAATTCCGCTGCTCACTTGACTGGAAGAATCATTTTTAAATTGAATATCTGAAGCGCCGTTATTGACGGTTTCGGGTTGGATCGTGAGTGAAATTTGACTAGATGCACTCGAACTACTGCCAAGCTTTCCTTGACTCGAGGCAAAAGCAGGACTCAATGGCGCCAGAGTTAAAGATAGACAAGTAGTCGCGACTCGTACCCAGCTTTGCTTTCTGAGCGCGCTGGTTAACGTCTTTTGATCAATAAGCTTCATTTCCATTAGAGCTTCGCCTAATCGCAACTGGTGTTGCTGCTGATAAATCAGCGCTTCATCGAGTTGCTGTTGGGTAACACAATGACGTTTAAGCAAAATATTGCCCAAACGTGAATTCTGTTGTTGTTTTTGTTGATTAAACATTAAAAAAACATCCCAAATAAAAGGTAGAACTAAAACTTATTGATTTTTTTATAACTAATACAAAACATTAATTTGCTTTGCATTGTTCGTTTATTTAACTAGAGCATAGCTGAAAAGAAATCAAAAATCCTCTGTCAATTAACTGGCGCAGAGAAGCATTTTGAACATTAATTTGACGTTATATAAATGACTTTTTATAGCGTCACAATCAGTTCATACAAAACCTGGCCGCTTTCAGCAAATTTCTTTTCAAACAGGGTTAATGGTGAATTTATTTTAAGCGGGCATATTTCAGATGATTGTTCTGTCAACAAGCACCACGCCTGCTGAAACTCTTCCAGATAGAGCCTCCAGTTACTTCTGACAATTGTTTTGTCACTGATCTTGGCCAAATAAGGGAACACAGGATGGCCATGCCATCGCCGACCTAAATGAACCGATTTAGGCCAGGGATTTGGATAAAGGATGTAATGAGCAGCAAAATGTATATTATGCGCATCGCATAAACGCCAAATATCCTCACAATTGGCTTGCAGCAGTAAACAGTTATCTGGCTGGATCACATCATCTAACTGCTTATTTAATCGTTTAAACGACTGATCGATACCAATAATTAAGCTATCTGGATTGTTTTTTGCCAGGGTCATTGTGCTTTTGCCTGTACCGCAACATGAATCCAAAATTAGGCTGCTAAAATTTTGGTTGTATATTTTTTCCTGTAACTGCTCAAAAGCTAGCAGATTGTGTTGTTGGATTGGTTTCTTATATTCTGAATGAATATGTTTTCTGACCGTATCATCCAAATTTTTATGCAAGCCAGGCTGATTTGAAGTAACCGTATTTGAGTTGCCCATAGAATTCCTAATAAAAGCTAAAAAACTTATTTTTTTACTAGGCAATTATAACTGAACATGCCTTAGTAAAAACTCTTTCTCAAATCCTTAAATAGTTCGCTTTATGGCTTTACTCTGCTTTATTTTAAAAAAAACTGACCAAATAAGCATCAAATGGTGTAATTCACTAGCTTTTATTGCTCATTTTTTGTATCATGCCGCGCGAAAAATAAGCACAAAGCCTCTCGGAGAAACCATTGGAACAACCTGAATTTGAAGTCCAAATTAAAGTTTGGAAAGAATTAGCAATAAGCAAACAAGTCTTAATGCAAACAGCGACTAAAGCCTTAAATTTAAAAGCAGAATGTACTGCTAAAGAGCTAGAAGAAGCACTTGCAAAAACTATCGCCCATTCAAAAAATGCCGAAGCAGAAATTAAAATTGCTGAAAACAAAGCAGCTGCGGCGATTAGCGCGATGGAAAATAAGCTAAAATTAAGCGAAAAAGCCAAGACGGAAGCGGTTGAAGCTAGAGCACTAGCTGATGCAGCCAAAGAAGCAGCCGATAGCAAATTGGCTACTGGCCGAGCGGCTAGCGCGGAAGAAGTAAAAAAAATGAAAACTCAAACCGCCGCTACTCAAAAAGAAATGAAGCAGATCACTAAAATTCTTGCCGATACGCCAGAAAATGTCGTTAAGAAGATGAAAAAGCTTAAAAACGAAAAAATGGAAGAATCTAACGACCGTAAACGTGCTGAAGAAGTTAGCCGTAATCTTCGTAAAGAGAAACAAAAAGCAGAGCAAAAGGTAGATGAGTCAAAATTCTCACTTGAACAAGCTGCTGATTTAGTCGAAAAATATCGAGAAATGCAAAAACTGGCCAACGAACAGTTCGATAAATTAGCTGAGCTAGTCAAAGACAAGAAAGAACTTGAAATGGTTCCTGCTTTTGACGAGCAAATCTTAGATGCAATTGTCGCCGCAGTTCCAAAAGATGAAGAAAAGAAAGACGACAACAAAGCAGATAGTACTAAAGAGAAAAAACCAGCTAAAGAAAAAAAGAAAGCTAAAAAGAAAAAGTAAATTAGTCGTCATTTATTCTTAGCTAGCAAAAAGCCAATGATTGTTCATTGGCTTTTTTATTTTTACCCACACATCCTCGTTGTTTGTTAAAATAGCAACAACATTGCCATCGGAAGATCTATTTTGTTCAGCGAATTTGACGAAAGACTACAGCAAGCCATTACAGAAGCCGGTTTTAAAGAGCCTACTCTAGTTCAATCTGAAACATTAGACGCAGCCCTAGATGGTGAAGATCTTCTTGTTAGTGCAGAAACTGGCAGTGGAAAAACCGCCGCTTATTTATTGCCGGCATTTGAACACTTATTAATGCAAGAGAAACCCGCTACTTTAGCATTAGTGTTAGTTCCAACCCGTGAACTCGCCCAACAAGTTTTAAAACACGCCAAAACATTTGCCCGTTTTACTTCGATAAAGTTAGGACACATCGGCGGCGGCACCGATATAAAAAAACAAAACGAACTTATTGATGAGCCCCCTCATTTTTTAGTGGCTACTCCTGGTCGATTGTCAGAGCTATTAGCCAAAGATCTAATCGACCTGAACGATGTTGAGATCCTTATTCTTGATGAGGCAGACCGTTTGCTCGATATGGGGTTTGCCGATGAAATTATGGCAATCGCCTCCCATTGCATGAATCGACACCAAACCGAATTATTCTCTGCTACTTTGGCTAACAAGGGGTTAAGAGGCTTAGCCAATGAGTTGTTAGATCAACCTAAAGTTTTCGCGCTTAATCAATTAACCGATACACATGATTCGATCGCTCAGCAAATTGTTTTTGCCGATGATAAAGAGCATAAAGTTAAGCAATTGATTTCACTATTAAAAACTGAACAGCATCGTCACTGTTTAGTTTTCTGTAATTCAAAAGATCAAGCCAATCGCCTTTATGGTTTGATTTACCAAGAAGGGATCAGCAGCGGTATTTTGCATGGTGACCGAGATCAGAAACAACGCAATTTGATCATGAGCAAATTAAGACGAAACGAGGTTAAAGTTTTAATTGCAACGGATATTGCAGCACGAGGGCTCGATATTGACGGTATGGATTTGGTAGTTAATTTTGAAGTACCACGCAAAGGTGAGGTTTATATTCACCGCATTGGCAGAACGGGTCGCGCTGGTGAGACTGGCTTGGCAGTCACATTAGTTAGTGCGCCAGAATATAATTTAATGGCCGGCATTGAACGCTTCTTAAAACAAACTTTTAAGCGACGTAAAATTGAAGGTTTAATTGGCAATTATAAAGGCCCTAAAAAATTAAAATCTTCGGGTAAAGCGGCTGGTTCAAAAAAGAAAAAGGTGAAAAAGAAAGCGGAAAAAACAAAAGGACGATCTCGCCCAAAAAATAAAGCGAACAAAACTAAACCTTAACAATCAAGGTTTAGTTTTACTGAGGCACCATAGTCAAAGTTAAAGTGCCAATGTAAGCGCCTATTTGTGCTGACTGTAGTTCGCTCTCATCAATCACTATTTCAACATTAGCGTCACGGTCACCAACACATTCATAGGATAAACCGCCTAACCAGTTAAAAGTATTCGGCGGGTTGGTCATATTAGTTGTTTGTACACCTGAAGTTAATTCAAAGTTTCCTGCGGTGCCAATAGTGTCATTCCAAAATACTCGATAGTTAATTTCGTTAGCGCCACTGGTCAGTATAAAATCATTGCCTGCACCTTGTCCGTCGGCGCGAATAATATACTCAGCGGTACCCGTAGTACCAATACATAAGTCGTCGTTGTCTCTAAACTCACCTGCACCAGACCAAGTACCGAAACTAAAATCTCTTAAATCAACTATTACACCGGAGACACCTAAAGCAAAAGTCACATCAGAGCTGCCATTAGAAGAGCTCGACAAAACCCCATCGACAGCTGCAGTGGCCTTATAAACCAGCGAAGCAGTTAATAGCGTCAGTAGTATTGATGATGTCTGTTTCAATTTGCCAAATTTCATATTGGCGTCCCCTAAATGAAAAGTCTAAATCTCAGTTATTTTGATGTTAAACCAGAGATGTTGAGAGATTTTTTAACTTAAGCAGGTATCTTATTGAAATAACAAGGTTTTGACAACTAAAACAATCCCATCTCAGATGGTAATATTACCATTTTCATTCAATTTAAAGTACAAGTTCGATTTATCAGCAATATATCCCCTCTAGGCTTGTTTAGATAAGCTACAATTGCCGGCTAATCATTATGTTAATATTTATCCAATAAAATTTGGAGTTGTTATGAATTTCACGGGTACAAAAAATTATATCGCCACCGATGAATTACAAATGGCGGTTAATGCAGCAAAAACGCTACAAAGACCACTTCTCATTAAAGGAGAACCTGGGACAGGTAAAACAATGTTGGCCGAAGAGGTGGCTGATGCGCTAGATATGCAGCTGCTCCAATGGCACATAAAGTCAACCACCAAGGCCCATCAAGGATTATACGAATACGATGCAGTATCTCGATTAAGGGACTCACAACTCGGCATTGAAAATGTCCACGACATTAAAA
>Ga0114899_1000646_pt1 | contig 23789 bp, 18 predicted proteins | sample MalvireepMed_215_FD_83497 | JGI IMG/M metagenome (GOLD analysis project Ga0114899, IMG submission 83497) | Marine viral communities from the Global Malaspina Expedition - Malaspina viral metaG DeepMed_215 | ecosystem: Environmental > Aquatic > Marine > Oceanic | place: Mediterranean Sea...
CCTCAATAGCCAGTCCGATAAAGCAAATTTCAGTTTCTGATCAGGGTCAATTTGGTTTTACACGGTTAGATGCCGAAGACTACGCGGTTGAAGCGTTAGGTCAAGTGATCCCATTGGATCAAACAGGCCCCATTTTGTGGAATGTGGCCAAACGAGAAAAAAACATTAACATTTTCTGTCCGGCCAAAGTTGAATCTGTAGAGTCGACAACCGATGCTTGTATTGTTGAAGTAAAATATTTGTCGGAGAACAAGAATAAAAGATCAACTCAATTACAAGCTCAATTATTATTGGCAGCTGATGGAACTTATTCTCATATTGCTAAGCAACTCGAAATACCAGTGTCGCGAGAGTCTTACGGACAACATGCTGTTATAGCCAACATAGTCACTGAGCTGCCTCATCAAAATAAAGCTTTTGAAAGGTTTACTAAAAGCGGCCCTTTAGCACTTTTACCTCTGACAGAATTGGCTCAAGAGACAAACCGAATGAGCTTAGTTTGGTGTCAATCACCTGACCATATCGAGCAAATCATGGCGAATGACGATGAGTTATTTATTGAACAATTACAGCAAGCTTTTGGTTTTCGTCTTGGTAGGATAACAAAAGTCGGTAAACGAAGTGAGTATCCACTTAGCTTGCATATTGCACAACAAAGCTTTAATCAAAGAGTGTTGTTGCTGGGTAATTCAGCTCATACCCTTCACCCTATTGCAGGTCAGGGATTTAATTTAGGCTTGAGAGATATCGCGATGTTGGTTGAGCAAGTTGAACAGGCCACTCAACCGGGTAATGACTTTGGCGATGAATCTTTTTTGACTCAATATAATGAGTCTCGTCAAGCAGATTGGCAACAAACCATATTTGCAACAGATGCGCTGGCACGATTGTTTAGTAATCAATTTTTACCCTTAGTTTTCGCTCGTAATAAAGCGATGAATGCGGTCAATAACCTTCCGTTGTTAAAAAAGCATTTAGCTCGATCTGCAATGGGTTATATCGGTCGTTCTTCTCGCTTAGCTAGAGGAATAATGCCAGTCAAAAAACAACATCAAGATAAATGTGAGCCTTCGTGAGCAAAGTACAGTACGACATAATCATTGTTGGCGGCGGTATGGTTGGGCTAGCCATGGCGGCTGCTCTGGCTAAAACAAGCTTAAAAATAGCAGTGATCGAGAGATCTAACTTTTCTCCAATAGATTTGAATAGCCAGCTAAATACCAGGGTCAGTGCGATCAGCCCCGGTAATCAAATCTTTTTATCCGAATTAAACGCTTGGCAACAGCTTGTTGAAAGTCGAGTTGCAGACTATGAATTAATGAAAGTCTGGGACGCAGATGGAAGCGGTAAGGTTGAGTTTGACGCTGCGGAATTAGCTCAGCCAAAGCTTGGCAGTATTGTAGAAAATAATAATCTGAGAATGGCTTTACATAAGAGCTTGCTCAACAGCGCTAATGTTGGCCTGATAGCCAACACTGAGATCGAAGCAATTGAGACTTCAGTAAACAAGGTTGAATTACTCATTGGTGAATTGACTTCTGGTACATCATCACAACGAATAATCCGCGCCAAATTGTTGATAGGCGCGGATGGCGCTTTTTCTAGTGTGCGTCAACATTTGAATATTAGCTGTGATGAAATGCCCTATCAGCAGACGGCATTTGTTGCTAATGTAATAACTGAAAAACCGCACCAAGATACCGCTTGGCAACGCTTTACGCCACAAGGGCCTGTAGCATTTTTGCCTTTGCCAGAACCAAATTTATGCTCAGTTGTGTGGTCGATTGATAATAGCCACGCAGAAAAATTAAAAAGCTTGTCAAAAAAAGAGTTTGCCGTTAAGTTAGCCAATGCCTTTGAAAACAAGCTGGGTCGGGTTGATTTAGTCAGTGATTTTCAAGGGTTTCCATTGGTTAAACGTCATGCCCAATCCTATTTGGCAGATCGTTGTGTACTGATTGGAGATGCCGCTCACACGATTCATCCGCTTGCTGGGCAAGGTGTAAACCTTGGCTTTCAGGATGTAGCCTGTTTAAGCGAACTAATTTCGCAGTTATTAGCCAAACAAAGAGATATTGGGTTAAAGCAAAATCTGCGTCGTTTTGAGCGTCAGAGAAAAGCTGAAAATAGTTTGATGCAGGAGTCGATGAGCGGGTTTAAATGGTTATTTTCTCAGCAAAATATGCCGCTTACGTTAGCAAGAAATTGGGCTATGACTCGAGTGAATAATGCCTCACTATTGAAACAAATAATTATCCAGCGCGCGATGGGGTTATAGCAAGTTAGTTTGCCGCAAGCGCAGAGTCAATTGAATAATAATTAAAATAAAAATTTTCAGGAAGTCAGTTGCAACTTAAATCGAATCGACATTTTAGACGTTATGTAACCAGTTGGTTCTTGGGGATCGTTGGTTTTGTCGTATTGATTGCCGGTGGTGCTTTTTATAAAACATCTGAAGATTATTTGCTTGCTAGTTTTGAGCGCGATAAGTTAGCTCAAATTATTTCAATGTCGGCTTTAATAGACGCCGATTACCATCAAAAAATTAAAAGTCGATCATCACTAAATAAACAAAGAGCTCAACATCTAGCTGGCGTATTCGAAATTGCTGCGTCTAGTGATGAATTCCAGCACGATATTTTTTCACTTAACTATTTATCCAAAAAGAAGCAGTTTAAATACGCTATAGATAACCGTAAAGCAAAGAAAGACACGATTGTTTTGTCTGCCTCTGGGATTGAACTTGAAATTATAAAAAATAAGAATGGAGAAGTGAAATTATCTCGTTTTGGCAAACAGAGTGATAAGCTGGACATCAATAAGCAAAGTACCCAATTAACTTTTCTTTTGAATAAACATAATAATCAAACCTTTCTTTATCTTAACGGCAGAAAGCTGCTTGAATTAAAGAACCAAAAAAAATTAGTTGCATTAGTTGATGGTGCATTACTAGATGAGAAAAATAATACTAAAAAAATAATTTTTGACTTAATTAAAACAAAACTAACTTTGTCTTTTTCATTTGTTAAGCAAGGTAATAAATTGCATCATCCGGGGGAACGTTTTCTGACCGGCCTTGCCTTGCATAAAAAAATGTTAGATGTAATGACTAATGATATTTCGGCTGATAACTATCATGTTATTGATAATCAAGCTGAAAATGGTTTTTACGTTTTTTCGTCGATTAAAAATGCCGCGAGCAACTCTAGTGGATTATTGATGATGCAAGTCAACAACAAAACCATCAGTCAATTAAAAGAGCAAGCATTCCAAGCAATGTTAGTTAATATTGGACTGTTGGTTGCAGCATTGATGGCCGCTGCAATATTTTTTGCTAGAAAAATAACCGAGCCTGTTGAACAACTTAACTTGGCGATTGCGCGCTTAATTCATAATGACTTTAACTTTAAATTGTCGGCAAAAAAATTCGGTAGTTTCTCATTTCTAGCCAATCAATTTAACTTAATGCTGACAAGAATTCAGAAAAGCCGTAATGAATTAGTTCACTTAAATAAATCTTATAGTCGTTTTGTGCCGCATCAACTGTTGAAGCAATTGAGTCATTCAGGAGTGAGTGATATCACTTTGGGTGATAGTACCGAGAGGTTAATGACGATTATGTTTTGTGATATTCGTGGGTTTACCAGTTTGTCTGAATCCATGTCTCCTACGGCAAATTTTAAATTTATTAATCGTTATTTAAGTCAGATAGCACCGGTCATTAATAAACATGGTGGCATAATCGATAAATATTTAGGCGATGGTATTATGGCGCTGTTTCCTAATGGTGCTGATGAGGCGCTGCAAGCTTCAATTGAAATGTTAGAGGCGTTAAAAGTCTATAACAAAAAGTTAGTACAAAATAAACTCCCCATCATAGAAGTTGGTATTGGTTTGCATTCAGGCAAAACAATGTTGGGAACCGTAGGTACGCCATCACGTATGGACGCAACGGTAATTTCTGATAGTGTTAACGCCGCCGCTCGAGTCGAAGCTTTAACCAAGTCTTTCTGCACCAAAATTTTGATCACAGAAGAAACCAAACGCCAGTTAAGTCAGTTAGCTAATTACCGTATTCGTTATATCGCCTCGTGCCAGATCCAGGGTAAATCTAAGCCGGTAACTTTGTATGAGGTTTTTGATAATGATCCGTTAAGTTTGCAAAAAGAAAAATTACAGAACCAAGCAACAATGATAAGGGCGTGGAAGGCTTATAAAAATGGAGATACGGAAACTGCGGTGAATATGTATCAAAAATTGCTTGAAAAAAATTCTAATGATAAGTCACTATTCGCTTTGATCGAAAGATGTCAAAGCGGGCGATTATAACCGCTCTTCAATGTTCAACTGTGGGGTAATTGATCGCTCGCTTGAGCAATACTGTTCTGACACATGTTAACACTTCGAATATATAACATTAACTCACTATCGGCATCATGTTCTGTATCAAAAGGACCATATTCTTCACCTTCTCTAGTCATGAAATACCATCCTTGTCCAGTGTGATAAAAACGCTCGCTACGAAACCACGCTTTTACTTTTTCGCCTGACCGACGTTTCATACCAAACCTCCTGTTTGTGAAGCATATATCTTTAATTTGAACGGGTATTAATAAGTCTAGTTGAATAACCTATCAACCGATAATATGGAATGTTGATTAAAACTTAGTAGGTTAGCTTAAAAAATTGTTAAAGTTTAGTTGGCAGAAATTATGCTTAAAGTAACTAAACCAGAGTACTGAGACTCTACTCTGGTTCGTGGTCTAAGTTGGAGATTCAGAATTGATTTAAAGGGAGTCGCAAAAAGCTAGTACCAGACTCGGGGTCTAAAGGTAATCGGCCTGCCTTAATATTAACCTGCAAAGCAGGTAAGATTAGTTTAGGTACTGATAATTGTTGGTCTCTTTCGGTACGCATTTTGACAAAGTCTTGCTCGCTAACTTCTTGATTGATATGTTTATTGGTTTGCTTTTGTTCCGCAACGCTGATTTTCCATTTGAGTTCACGGCCACCCGGTCGGTAGTCATGACACATATAAAGTTGGGTATCATCACCCAATGCATATATTTTTTGAATCGACTGATAAAGTTGTGCTGCGTCGCCGCCAGGGAAGTCACAACGAGAGGTGCCAAAATCTGGCATGAATATAGTGTCTCCAACAAAGGCACAGCCATCGATATGGTAAGTACAACAGCTAGGTGTGTGCCCGGGTGTGTGTAGGACTTTTATTACCCATTCGCCAAGCTCAAGTTCGTCGCCATCATTGACTAATCGGTCGAAGTCGTTCGGAGTGGCCATTTGTTCTTGAGGTAATGCATACAGTCGATTAAAGGTGTCTTGAACCTGAGTCACATTATAACCGATCACAATTGAGGCTCCGGTTTGTTGCTTAAGCCAATATGCCGCACTCATGTGGTCGGCGTGCACATGCGTTTCTAAAATCCATTTCAACTGTAAGTCTTGTTGCTTTATTTGACTAAGGAGTTGTTCCGCTGAAGTAGTTTTGGTTGCAACCGCTGCTGGGTCGAAATCTAAAACAGGATCGATAACGGCTGCTTGCTTTGAAACAGGGTCGCTAATTAAATAAGTGAAGGAGTTAGTCGCTTCGTCAAAAAAGTGCTGTAGATTCATTGCGTAGTCATATTAGTTTTATTGTGAGTCATATTGTAACCGATAATTATTGGCTTTATTAGAGAAAGTGATGGCATAAAGTGCTCATGCTATTTAGCCAATTTTATCGCCAACTTACTGAGAGATCGTTTGAGTTAATCTTTTAGATCAAATAATTATACGCTTGTTAGGCTCATGTTTATTGATACTTATACTGTCATACAGGATAAATAAATCTAACACTGGCTTAAATTCTGTCGGCTTTTGTTCTAATTAGATAAAGAGCGCTGTATAATTCGCGACCTATTTAATTGGCTAGTAACTCTTCATTGGAACTAAATTTATGGCTAAGCAAACTCCTTTCTTTGATTGTCACAACCAAGCTGGCGCGAAAATCGTTGATTTTGGCGGCTGGGATATGCCATTGCATTATGGCTCTCAGATGGAAGAACATCATATTGTCCGTCAAGACGCGGGTATGTTTGACGTTTCTCATATGACAACGGTTGAAGTAACTGGCGAAGACGCTAAAGCTTACCTACAATATTTGTTAGCTAATGACGTCGATAAATTAAAAGTCAGCGGAAAAGCACTTTATAGCGGCATGTTAAACGAAAATGGCTGCGTTATTGACGATCTTATCGTTTATTTTATTAACAATACTCATTATCGAGTGGTAGTGAATGCTTCGACTCGCGAAAAGGACTTAGCTTGGATGGCGTTGCAAGCGGACAAGTTTAGCGTGGATGTAACTGAAAACAATGATTACGCCATGATTGCCGTGCAAGGGCCTAAAGCGATTGAAAAAGCCAATAGTGTGTTTACCCAGAACCAGCAGCAAGCGGTAGAGGGAATGGGCGTTTTTATGGCGGCCGATAGCGAAGGGTATTTTATCGCTCGCACCGGATATACCGGTGAAGATGGTTATGAAATTATGGTGCCTGCAAACGAAGCATCTGACTTTTGGAATAGATTATTAGAGGCTGGCGTAAAACCTTGTGGCTTAGGCGCAAGAGATACGCTGCGCTTAGAAGCAGGCATGAATTTATACGGCAATGATATGGACGAGAGCATCTCTCCTCTTGAAGCCAACATGGCTTGGACTATTGGCTGGTCTGACGAACGCGATTTTATTGGTAAACAAGCATTATTAGCCGAAAAAGAAGCTGGCGTTAAAAATAAGTTAGTTGGTTTAGTTTTAGAGGGTAAAGGCGTTATTCGCGCCCATATGAAAGTTGTTATTGAAGGTATTGGTGAAGGTGAAACAACTAGCGGTACAATGTCGCCGACTTTGAAAAAGTCGATCGGCATGGCGCGGGTTCCAAAAGCCACTGGCGAGAGTGTCATGCTAGAAATTAGAGGCAAGCTAGTCCCCGCTAAAGTGGTCAAACCTAGCTTTGTTCGCAAAGGTGAAGCTTTGGTGTAAAATACGCGCCATTGAATTTTATTAATTAGAATAATTAAAGACAATTTATAGAGGAAAGAAGATGAGCAATATTCCTAGCGATTTGAAATACCTTACTTCTCATGAGTGGGTCAGAGTTGAAGATGATGGTAGCGTAACTGTTGGTATTACTGATCACGCTCAAGAATTATTAGGTGATGTGGTTTACGTTGAATTACCTGATATTGATAGCGATGTGGCTGTTGATGATGAAATTGCCGTGGTTGAATCAGTTAAAGCGGCTTCAGATATCTTTGCCCCTTTATCTGGCACCATCATTGAAATCAATGAGTCGTTAGAAGATGCACCAGAAACGGTTAACTCATCTTGTTATGACGATGGATGGATGTTCAAAATGAAACCATCAGAATTGTCTGAGTTAGACAACTTGATCGACGCGGAAGCATATGCCGCTGAAATTGAAGAATAAAATAGATTCTTTCGTCTGATTTAACCGACGAAAAGCAAGTAAAAAATTGGCCTCGATATATTATCGGGGCTTTTTACGTTTTTTAAGACTATGTTTTTGACCCTTGATTTAAGTAGGCATAGAGTTTTAACACACAATTTTAAGTTTAAAATTGATCAGAAAGAGATACGGCATGAAACAAACTTTGCACCAGTTATCCAACCACCAAGAATTTATCCAACGTCATGTTGGTCCAGACGCTGAAGAAACTCAGCAAATGTTGGAGTATCTCGGCCTTTCATCACTTGATCAACTTTTAGAGCAAACCGTACCCAATAAAATACGTCTGCCTGAAGTCATGAATATGCCTGCTGCCAGAAGCGAACAACAGGCATTAAATGATATTGCCAAGTATGCCAAAATGAATAAAGTGGCCAACTCTTTTATCGGCATGGGATATTACAATACTCGCACCCCTACGGTTATTTTGCGCAACGTACTAGAAAATCCTGGTTGGTACACCGCTTACACACCCTATCAGCCAGAAATTGCTCAAGGGCGATTAGAAGCGATAATTACTTATCAGCAAATGACAATTGATTTAACCGGAATGGAGCTAGCAAGTGCTTCCTTACTGGATGAAGCTTCAGCCGCAGCGGAAGCGATGGCGATGGCCAAACGAGTTTCAAAAAATAAAAAATCGGCTCAATTTTTTGTCGACGAAAACGCTTTTCCACAAACTATCGACGTGATCAAAACCCGCGCTGAATATTACGGTTTCGATTTGATTTTTGGCCATGCAACAGATGCAGCCAACCACGATGTGTTCGGGGCTTATATTCAATATACCGATAGAACCGGTAATGTAATTGACCTAGAAGCGGTAATTGAAGCACTGCATGCACACAAAGCGATTGTGGCTGTTGGAGCAGATATCATGAGTTTGGTGATGTTAAAGTCGCCGGGTGAAATGGGAGCCGATATTGTTTTGGGTTCGTCGCAGCGTTTTGGTGTTCCTATTGGTTTTGGTGGTCCACATGCGGCATTTTTTGCCACTCGCGAAAAATTCAAACGTGCAATGCCCGGTCGTATTATTGGAGTTTCTATCGATACCAATAAGCGTCAAGCTTACCGCATGGCAATGCAGACTCGCGAGCAACATATACGTCGTGAGAAAGCGACTTCAAACATTTGTACCGCACAGGTTTTACTCGCTAATATCGCCGCTTTTTACGCCGTTTATCATGGCCCTCAAGGATTAAAACAAATTGCTTACCGTATTCATCGCTTGGCCGGTATTTTAGTCCATGGTTTAAAAGCTAAGGGTATTGAGCTAGTTAACCAAACTTACTTTGATACTTTGACACTTAATGTGAACGGCCAGCGTGACGAGATTATGGCGCGAGCAATGGAAGCCAATATTAATTTAAGAATAGATACCAACGGCCAATTAGGTTTGAGTATTGATGAAGTAACTAACGAGCAAGATCTTCAAGCGCTCTATACAGTGTTATGCGGTGATGACAGTGAATTAGATTTTGTTGAGTTAGACAAGCAAGCACAAGCTCATGAGTCTTTTGAAAAAGGACTTCTGCGTGAAACAGAAATTCTGCAACACCCGGTATTTAATACCCATCATAGTGAAACAGAAATGCTTCGCTTTTTAAAAGGCCTGGAAAATAAAGACTTTTCACTAACTCACGGTATGATCGCTTTGGGTAGTTGTACCATGAAGCTAAACGCAACCTCAGAAATGATCCCAATTACCTGGGAAGGGTTCGGCAGCATTCACCCATTTGCGCCGGCTGATCAAACACTGGGTTATCAAAAAATGATCGAAGAGTTAGAAGATTGGTTGGCAACTATCACTGGTTACGACGCTGTCAGCACACAGCCGAATTCCGGCGCTCAAGGTGAATACGCAGGCTTGTTGGCGATACGCAAATATCATGAAAGTCGCGGCGAAGGTCATCGTAATATTTGCATGATCCCAAGTTCCGCTCACGGTACCAATCCAGCTAGTGCGCAAATGGCAAACATGAAAGTTGTGATCGTGAATTGTGATGAACAAGGCAATATCGACTTTGAAGATTTTAAAGCAAAAGCTGAAGAATCTGCTGAAAACTTATCTTGTCTAATGATCACCTACCCTTCGACTCACGGCGTTTTTGAAGAGCACATTAAAGATCTTTGCGAAATCATTCATGGTCACGGCGGCCAAGTTTATATGGACGGCGCCAACATGAATGCGCAGGTAGGGATCACTTCACCTGGTTTGATGGGTTCTGATGTTTCTCATTTGAATTTACATAAAACTTTCGCCATACCACATGGCGGTGGCGGCCCGGGTGTTGGTCCAATTGGCGTTAAAGCACACTTAAAACCCTTTTTACCAAACCACTCTGTGAGAAAATTAACTTCGACTGGCGAAAATAATGGCGCCGTTTCAGCGGCACCATTTGGTAGTGCTGGTGTCTTGCCGATTTCGTGGATGTATTGCGCGATGTTAGGTCGGGAAGGATTGACCCACTCAACAAGCATGGCGTTATTAAATGCCAACTATCTCACTACAAAGTTGAGTCAGCACTACCCTATTCTCTACACGGGTCGTAATAATAAAGTTGGTCATGAATGTATCGTCGACCTACGTCCAATCAAAGCTGAAACCGGTGTTACCGAAGTCGATATCGCCAAGCGTTTAATGGATTATGGTTTCCATGCGCCGACAATGTCATTTCCAGTTGCTGGTACTTTGATGATCGAGCCGACCGAGAGTGAGCCTTTATGTGAAATCGAACGATTCGCAGAGGCGATGATTTCGATTAAAGCAGAAGTTGAAAAAGTTCGCAGTGGTGAATGGCAAGCGGATAATAATCCGTTAACTAATGCCCCTCACACGCAATTTGACCTACTCAATTGGAATAAGCCTTATTCAATTCAAGACGGCGTATATCCTGTTGATGGTCAGGTGGATAAAAAGTTCTGGCCGACGGTTAATCGAATTGATGATGTTTATGGCGACCGTAATTTGATGTGTTCATGCCCTAGTGTGGATGATTATCGATAAAAGGCATAAAGCTGTTGTGAAAGAAAGGCGAATTCAATATTCGCCTTTTTTCGTTTTGAGTGGAATAAAAAATTACCAGCTTCGTTTAAACTGCTCAATTAAAGAAAAAGAGCTGTGCTGATGTCTTTGTCAACTAACCAAAAAATCACTTTCATTTTATTTTCCTTAGGTTTCATGGGAATACTTTCGACCTTATTAATGCCTTTAAATTTACCTGAAGGCGCAGATATTCCGTTTTCTGACAATACTATTCGTGCACTTGGCATTGTTCAATCTTGTGTGATGCTAGCTTTGGCATTATGGGCTGGTAGCACATTAGGACGAAAATTAGGTTTTAGAGCGCCGATAATAGAGTCAATTTTAAACAAAGATTTCTCAATCAGTCAGTTAAGTCAGCTTAAGTCATCGGTAGTATTTGGTTTTATTGGCGGTGTCGCAGTTTTGATGTTTAGCTTCTTTTATCAGTCATATTTACCTGAGAGCTTTTTAATAGCCAGTGAAAAAAGCATGTCTGAGTTAAATCCATTGGTTAGATTTATGTACGGCGGTATCACAGAAGAATTATTGATGCGCTGGGGCTTGATGAGTTTAATCGCTTGGATTGGTTCTAAGATTACAGGTAAACAATCTGCAATAGCGGTTTGGTTTGGAATTGTAATAGCGGCATTAATTTTTGGTGTGGCACATTTGCCCGCGGTTCAGGGTTTAACCAATGAGTTAACTTCCAACTTAGTAGTGTATATTATTACTATGAATTCAGTGTTGGGCATTCTGTTTGGCTGGTTATTCTGGAAAAAAGGGATTGAAGCCGCAATGGTGGCGCATAGTTTTGCTCATGTTGCTTTTTTATCGGTAGCACCCTTGTTGAGTTAGTGAATGATCAAATTTAGATGTGGTTTACGATTAATAAAAGCTGAAAGGCAAGGATAAAAAATTGTGAAATGGTTGCTTTTGCAGTTACAGAGACAGGCACATTTTAAACGCTCAGCAATTAATTCTGTTTATCAAAAAGTTAAAAATTGTTGTGGCTTTACCTATATAGAAAGATTGGTTGAAATCGATTATTTATCTGACTCTAGAACATGCTACTAAATATAATCAACAAATGAAACAACCACGAAAACTGCAATCAAAACTTCAAGGTATCATCTTCGATCTCGATGGAACCTTAGCCAATACTCATCTCGATTTTCCTCAAATGTGCTTAGATGCTAATTTACCTGTTGGCACTAAAATTCTTGAGTATTGTGATTCAATTAATGACAAAGAACTAGTCTGCCAAATTTTATCAATTGTTGAACGGCATGAGCTGGCAGGGGCCAATAATGCTGAGTGGATTTTGGACGCAAAGGAAACCTTGCGTCGACTTTATAAGGCAAAAATTCCTATGGCGATTGTTACTCGTAATATGCGCGCCGCAGCACAACTTACGATAAGTAAATTGGGCATACCGATTGAGTTAGTGATAACCAGAGAAGACTGTCAGCCAAAACCCTCTCCTGAAGGGTTATTGATGGTGGCAAAGCTGTGGGATATTAAACCACAGCAATTGATTTATGTGGGTGATTATAAATTTGATTTAATCGCAGCGAACAATGCTGGCATGATATCTTGTTTATTATTAAATGATCAAAATAGTGAGTTTGTTTCTATGGCAGATGAAGTCATTGAGAAGTTCCAGCAATTAGAACGATTGTTTTAATTACAATAACCCTATTTTGTAGACAAGTATACTTTCAATTAGAATAATAGAGTGATATTAAGTGAGCTTGTCATTTCAAAGTGAAGTGACAAGCTTTTCAGATTATTTGTCTACTACGGAATAATAAATAGTATTCAAATAGACTCTTTTTTTAGAGTCGTTTTTGTTATTAGATTTTAATTCTTTAAGAATGCCTCCAAAGCAGCAATGTACTTGCGGTAAGTTTTTGGCACTGCGAGCATGTGCAATTAAAAAATCTTCATCTGTTTCCTCATCTCTGATTTCATAAACATCATAATGATCAATCATTGGGATCATCATCATGGTGGTAATACCGTTTGCCACCATCGGGATCATAATAAATCCAGTAAAATCAGAGTTGGCTTTTACAAATTTTGGTACACCCGTGACTATTGCACTTTGGGATCTAACACCTTGTTTATTAGCTTCAGTCGGTGAGTAATGTCTTGGTTGGTAGCGTCTATAAGCCTGTTTTAGCTCAGAGGATAAAGCTGAGCGAATGCTAGATACCGAAGAGTCGCTGAGTTTGCTTAATGACATTTCTAAAAACAGTACCATTTTTTGTTTATCACCTAACACACCGGCGACTTTGCCTAATTCAGATGCAGATATATTGCCATCATTGGCGCGAGTTAGTAAGTTGAAGAAACGACCGCCATTATCAATCGACATCATCGCTCTTTTAGTTGTTCTATAAGGAATAATTTTCTTCATAGACTAGTTTCCTTGTATCGGTAATTGTAACGCTTGATATTCTTAACGGGTTGGCTGATTGTTTATTCCATGTAAGCACGTTTATAATTTATCGCAAAAAATACAGCAATAACACTACCGAGTAAAATTAATGATTAGAGCCGTACAACTCAACGACGCTACAGCGATAGCTGAGATCTATAACTACTACGTTGCCAATACAGTGGTTACCTTCGAAGAGGCACCAGTATCAACTAGCGATATGGCAGACCGAATCAAAAGTGGTCTAAACTCTCAACTGCCTTGGTTAGCTGTTATTGAAGAGAACAAGCTCATCGGTTATGCCTTTGCAACCAAATGGCGCGCTCGGAGCGCCTATCAGCATAGTGTTGAAATCACGGTCTATTTAGACCCCGCAGCAAAATCAAAAGGATACGGCACTCAGTTATACAAAGCTCTTTTCGAGCGACTAAAAACGCAATCAATTCATACGGTTATCGGCGGAATTTCACTACCAAATCCGACTAGTATCGCTTTACATGAGAAATTTGGGATGCAAAAAGCTGCTCATTTTAAGCAAGTTGGACGTAAATTTGACCGTTGGGTAGACACTGGCTATTGGCAAGTTCAGCTCGCTGAAACAGTGGAAGAATAGTCTGCGTTAATTAGACAGTGTGCTAAAGTTAAATGAGAAAAACTAATCTTTTTAAGTAGATCCGAGTTTAACTTTTATGAGTATTGATCACGAACAATTGGCGCAATCTCTCGATAGCCTGCCGGCCTTCCCGCAAAGTGTTAACAAAATTTTAGAATTAACCGCCAAGATTGACGTCGCGCCAAAAGATCTCGTTTCTGTGGTTGAGCGTGACATTGTTTTAACCGCAAGAGTGCTCAAGTTAGTCAATTCGCCTTTTTTTGGTCTATCGCGCGAAGTCACTTCAGTACAACACGCAGTGGTTTATGTGGGAATCAATACCGTAAAAAACGTGGCTATTAGTGTTGCCATGTCTGGATCTTTACCAAAAAATAACGATGCTGGTTTAGACATGGAGCAGTTTTGGGTTCAGTCTTTATCGGTTGGCGTGATTGCTAAATTACTCGCTGAAAGAAAAGGCGTTCCTTCGAATCAAAGCGCTGATTTTTTTGTGACAGGTCTGCTGCATAATATCGGAAAGATCATTTTTGCTCATTTTTATCCTAATGACTACAAAGTTGTTATTGATAAAGCCAAAGAAATTAAACGTCCTGCATTTCTGGTAGAGCGCAAGCTTTTGGGGCTAGACCATAGTGAAATTGGCGCGATGTTAGCTGAAGCTTGGCAGTTGCCAGAAAATTTGGTCAGAGGAATCAGAAATCACCATAACCCAAAACAAGAAATCACGGAAAAGAGCTTAGCACTGAGTATTTTCACTGCTAGCCAAATTTATAAACGGATCAATCAATGTGAATCAGACTACATAGAACTGCCAGTTGAGGTGGAGAATTGGCTTGGGTGCAACTTACAAGAAATGATCCAGTCAATGACCGAATTGGATGATGAGATTGAAAAAGCAATGGTGTTTATTAAACAATAATCAAATCGTTAATTATTAGCATAAATAATTAGGTGGCGTATGAAAATTACAATGCGTGGCGTACGCGGCTCTATACCGGTTCCCGGGCCTGAAACTGCTATTTATGGCGGTAATACCACTTGTCACCAAATAGAAACCGACGAAGGTGACTTAATCATCCTAGACGGTGGCACCGGTATTCGACAGTTGGGAAATGAGTTATTAGATAAATTACCGGTAACTTGTTCTATTTTCATTACTCATACCCACTGGGATCATATTCAAGGATTACCCTTCTTTCTGCCGCTATTTATTCCGGGAAATAACATTAATATTTATGGATGTTTTGATCCTGTTTATATGAAAGATCTCAAAGCTATTTTGTCGCAACAAATGGAATATTGTTATTTTCCCGTCAGGGAGTGTGAGCTGAATGCGAATATCAATTACTTTAATTTGCGTGAAGGTGAAAAAATACAAGTGGGCTCGGCAACAGTGACCCCTATTTTAACTAACCACCCCGTCTTGAATTACGGGTATAAAATTGAAGAAAAAGACAAAGTCTTTTTCTTTACCGGTGATTTTGAATTACCGAGTAATATTTATTCTCCAGAAGATGTTGAGTTTGCTGATTATCAAAAACTGGTTGAAAAGCAGCAGAAAATATTCACCGATTTCATTAAAGACGCTGATGTGGTGATTGCTGATTCTCAATATACAGTTGAAGAATATATTGTGAAAAAGGGTTGGGGACATAACTCATTTGAAAGTAATATAGATTTAGCAAGAGCAGCTAATGTTAAACAGTTTTATTTTACTCATCACGATCCTTGTCGAACCGATGAACAGCTTGATGCTATTTTTGATTCGCTAAAGCCCAAGTTTGAACTAGCAAGCAATACAAAGTTTAATTTAGCGAAAGAAGGGACAGTTATTGAGCTTTGAAGTTTTTAATAGATTAACAAATGGTTAAATAATGCATTTAACTATGTTGGACGGATGAATAAGTTAGGATTAAAATAGTTCAACATCAACCGTCTTCTCACTGTAATTAGTTTGTCCGCCAACAGCTTTTTGGTGGGCATTATGTTCACACTGCATCGTATATGAAGCCTGCAGTTCTTGCTGTAATTGATTAAATTTCTCTAATCGATGCTCTGCGTCTAAACTGGCACACTGTTCGATGATTTGATGAGTGCTGAGCAGGTTTTCTTCGACGTGCCTTAGTTTTTGACTGACCCTGTCTTGAAACTGTAATTCCATAATAATTTTGCCGATCTCTAATTGTACTTGATGCCCCATATCGACCAATAATTTATCTGATTCGGCTAGAGTATAGGCGGTGAATTTATGCTGAGTGATTACTTCATGGATAACCTCACCCGCTTTATCTGCCATTTCTTTTTCTTGTTTGGACGATAGAGTGGCTGACTCTAATATAGTGTTGACTGAGTTACCGATAACATCAATTTTTTTTCTAATTTCTTGTCCGGTTCCTTTTGATTGATTGGCAAGGTTGCGCACTTCATCGGCGACAACTGCGAATCCTCTGCCCTCTTCACCCGCTCGTGCAGCTTCTATCGCGGCATTGAGTGCGAGCAAATTGGTTTGTTCTGCAATTGCCTCAACGACTGTTGCCATTTTGGTCAGCTCCCCCATAAAGCCTGATAATTTATTGATTTCTTCTAATGCTGCTTTTTCTGATTGAGAGATCTGCAATAAAGTATTTTTTAGATCTTCTAACTCATGTTTTATTGAATCGGAAGATTCTTGCACGGAAGAAAGCGATGAAAAGCGTTTATCTTTATCACTACTAGAGCTAGTCACATCTACCGCGACCGATATATTTTCAGTAATCTTTGAGAACCGTTGAGATAAAGCGTCAACCGCTTCTGTCGAATGATTAATTGAAGAGTCAATTTGACCCTGCCATACAGGCAGAAGCTGGTTTAAAACTTGGGTCAATCGGTCGTCAGCTTGGTGATAAGTTATTTCTTGTTTACTCTCTTTTTCGATTGCTTCAGTTTTGTTGGACGATCTACTTAGTAGTATTTGGCAGAGTGCGGCAAATAACATTAAACCCATTGAAAGCCAGATATATTCAAAATAGATGGTAGCAATAGATGCAAGAGTGAACGCCAAGCCAATAAAGTAAAAAGGGGGCTGCGAATTATGGTCGTCTTCCATGAGAAAATTTATTCCGTAGAGTTTATGATCTTTTACGGTTTATCGGCGCTGTTGTAAATGACAAACAGCGTTAGTAAATAAACCATATGAGCGATACCCATACATGAAGGAAGTATAGTTAATATTTTATAAATTTATTATTTTTAAGCCTAAATATCTCAATTGGCTATGAATAAATAATCTATGAATAAAGCATGGAAGGCAGCCAGGTGACTACTTGAGGAAAGATAGACATTAAGATCAGTAGTGATAACTGGATCAATATAAAAGGTATTACACCTCGATAGATTTGACTGGTGGCGACCGAATTTGGGGTAACTCCGCGCAGATAAAATAGCGCAAAGCCAAATGGTGGCGTTAAAAATGAGGTTTGTAAGTTGACCGCGATCATGATGCCTAACCAAATTGGGTCAATTCCCATGGATAATAATGCAGGCGCCGTTAGTGGCACTACCACAAACACTATTTCAATAAAGTCGAGAATAAAACCGAGTAAAAACATCACTAGCATCACCACAACCATCGCACCAATCGCACCGCCAGGTAGGCCACTTAGAGCATCTCGGATTAAATCATCTCCGCCAAAGGCTCTGAAAACTAGCGAGAAAATAGATGCGCCGATTAAGATCATAAACACCATGCTAGATGTTTTAGTGGTAGAGCGAGTGACTTGAGTGAGTCGTTTCCAGGAAAACTCTTTTGAGTAAATTGCCAATATAATTGCGCCAATAGCACCTAGTGCTGCAGCTTCGCTAGGAGTGGCAACGCCAGTTAATATTGAACCGAGTACTGTTAAAATCAAAAGTAGTGGCAATAGCAGATATCGCCATTGAAAAGAAGTCGCATTTTTGTCTGATTTTATCGCTGGCGCACTTTCAGGCTTGAGCTTAGCGTAGACCAGAATATAGATAATATACATTGATACCAGTAATAAGCCCGGTAGCATTGCCCCCGCAAATAAGTCTCCAACTGAAACTGGCTCTGCTCCAATGCCTGCGTCACGATTAGCGCTAGCAATCACATCGCCAAGTAAAACTAAGACTATTGAAGGTGGAATAATTTGTCCTAAAGTTCCTGAAGCGCAAATAACGCCGGTAGAAAGCGGTGTTGAATAACCCGATTTAAGCATTACAGGTAAAGATAATAACCCCATAGTCACCACGGTAGCCCCGACAATGCCAGTACTAGCGGCAAGCAACGCTCCAACAATCACTACTGATATAGCAAGCCCACCCGGTGCGCCAGAAAATAATCCCGCCATGCTGGTTAACAGCTTTTCGGCTATTTTAGCTTTCTCTAACATCACACCCATAAATACAAACAGGGGCACCGCAATTAAGGTTGGATTTTGCATAATGCCAAATAACCGACTAAATACAGATTTCAAAATCGCTGGGTGTAATTCCCCCATAGCGATTGCGATCCCTGCAAATATCAGAGCGGTTCCTGCCAGTGAGAATGCCACTGGATAACCCATTAGCAATACAATACAAACCACCACAAACATTAAAATTGCGAGCCATTCCATTATTTGGCTCCTTGATTAGTGTGGTTTTCGGAAAGAGGGCTTGTCGATGGAGGAGACGATAAACGTCCGATATTGAGCAGTATTTGATTGAGTGCTTCAATCATCAATAACACAGGCATCACTATCAGCATTGATTTCAAAATATATACCGCGGGCATTCCGCCGGCTTCGGCAGAGACTTCGCCAATACGCCAACTTAGCGATACATAAGACCAGCTGGCCCAGATAATAAATGCCGAAACAGGCAATAAAAGAAACACCGTGCCAAGTAAGTCTACGATAGCCTTACCTTTTTGCGACATTTTTGCATAAAAGATATCGACTCTTACGTGTTCGCCTCGATTAAGTGTGTAAGCGGCGGCGAGTAAAAAATTTGCGCTGTGCATCCATGTGATCGATTCACTCATCAATATTGAGCTGCTATTAAATAACCAACTAGAAAGTACATTAATGGTGAGCACCACAACCATGGATAAGGTTAACCAACTGACTAGTTGGCCACTAAAAGTAGCGATTTTATCGAAGAATTGAGAAACAGCAGACCAATTGGCATTCATATTGATTTATTTTTGTTCAATGGTTAATTTTTATACTTATGCACAGTGCGAATAGACTTATCCACAGAATTTATATGCTTTACAAATACGCTTTGTTTACAGTGTATCTTATTGTTTTTATTGGGTTACTTTGTGTATATATTTAAAAGTAATAAGGCTTTCTAAGCTTGGTTTGCCGTAGAGCCTCTTTTTTATGCACCATTTTATCCACAGAATCTAAAAGTCGATTTTATCGTTATTTTTTAAGTGGTTATGGTGTTTTGTTAAAATTATTATGAGCCTGAAACATTATGAAACCTTTTTTGTATTAATTTAATTTGGCCTCTAAATATGAGTTCGGCTGAATGGCTTTTATGCGTTAGAATAAGCGACCCTCGCAAGAGCTCATAATCATAAAAGTCCAAGCGCCGACAACCATAACGATAACTAAGCTGCTGGTCAAACAATAACGAGTAAAACCCAAGGAAAGCTGTAGAGTCTATGTCTAATTCAGAATCGATGTCTAACAAGGCCCCTCTCATTTTGGTCGACGCGTCTTCTTATCTGTTTCGTGCTTATCATACCCATAATAACCCTAAGGGTTATTATATGACGACTTCAGATGGCAGGCCCAATGGCGCGATATACGGCGTGATCAATATGTTGCGTGCTTTGTATAAGCAGTACCAGTCACCACATACGGTAATCATTTTTGACGCTAAAGGTAAAACCTTCCGTCACGATCAATTTCCAGAATATAAAGCCAACCGCCCACCGATGAAGGATGATTTGCGTGAGCAAATAGCGCCGCTACATCAAATGATAAAGGCAATGGGGTTTCCTTTTATCTCGATTGAAGGGGTAGAGGCCGATGATGTGATAGGGACATTATCGAAACAGGCGACCGATGCGGGTTGGGAAACCATTATTTCCACTGGTGATAAAGATATGGCGCAGCTGGTCAATCAACACGTCAGTTTGCTTAATACCATGAAGGATGAGTTTTTAGACGTTGAAGGGATCAACAAGAAGTTTGAAATTCCACCTGAACTTATAATCGACTTTCTAGCATTGATGGGTGACAAGGTTGATAACATTCCTGGAGTGGCTGGCGTTGGCGAAAAAACCGCACTCGGATTATTGCAAGGTATCGGTGGCCTCGACGACATTTATAATAATTTAGATAAAATAAAAGATTTACCGATTAGGGGCGCCAAAAAACTCGCTGAAAAAATGACAGCCAATGAAGCTGATGCCCGTCTGTCTTATGAGCTAGCAACGATTAAGTTAGATGTTGAAGTTCCAATGGCGCTAGATGAGTTAAACATAGCGCAAGAAAAAACAGAAGAGCTAGAAACATTATTTGAAGACTATGAATTTAAGAGTTTCTTAAAAGATATTCAATCGGGCAAGCCGATCTTATCTGCAGGTAAAGCTAAGAAAGTACAATCAAAAAAGACTAAAGATAGTGAAGAAGCAGATGCTGACTTTGACCATGAAGCAGCGCAAGACTTAGAAAGTCCAGTTAATGAAAGTCAGATCGACCATAGTTTGTACGAAACCATTTTAGAAAAAGAACAGCTACTAAGTTGGGTTAAAAAGTTACAAGCTTGCGACTTGTTTGCTGTCGATACAGAAACCACTGGGTTGAATATTATTGCTGCAGATCTGGTAGGGATTTCATTTGCAATAGAAAAAGGTAAAGCGGCTTATTTGCCATTAATTCACCAATACCCTGGCGCGCCAGAGCAACTTGACCAAGCGTGGGTACTAGAGCAATTAAAACCGATCTTAGAAAATCCAGAAATTGGTAAAATTGGTCAGAATATCAAATACGATCAAAGTATTTTTGCTGCAGTCGGGATTGAATTAAAAGGTGTTCAGTTTGACACGATGCTAGAGTCATACATATTAAACAGTGTTGGTAATCGACACGATATGGATACGTTAGCGAAAAAATACTTAGGTCATGAATGTATTAGTTTTACCGAAATCGCTGGTAAAGGAAAAAAACAATTAACTTTTGATCAAATAGATTTAGATGTCGCTAGTGCATATGCCGCTGAAGATGCTGATGTGACTTTGCAATTACACCAAGCCATATGGCCAGAGCTTGAAAAAGACGAAGGGCCGAAAGACATTTTTAATGCGGTGGAGATCCCATTAGTCGATGTGCTTTCAAAAATGGAACAACGGGGTGTATTAATTGACGGCGATTTCTTAAGACAAAAAAGTAATGAGTTTGGTAAGCGAATTATGGAACTAGAGGCTAAAGCGCATGAGCTTGCAGAGCAGCCATTTAATTTAAGTTCACCAAAACAATTACAAGAAATTTTATTTGAAAAACAAGGTTTGCCGGTACTTAAGAAAACGCCGAAGAAACAACCTTCAACCGCCGAAGAAGTATTGGTTCAATTAGCTCTAGATTATCCTCTGCCAAAAGTGATCATGGAGTATCGTGGATTAACCAAATTAAAATCGACTTACTCAGATAAGCTTCCATTGATGATTCAACAACGTAGTGGTCGAGTGCATACTTCGTATAATCAAGCGGTGGCGGCTACAGGACGACTTTCATCTAATGATCCTAATTTGCAAAATATTCCGGTAAAAACCAAAGAAGGCCGTAGTATTCGCGAAGCGTTTATCGCGCCAAAGGGTTACAAAATTATCGCTGCGGATTACTCTCAAATTGAGTTAAGAATAATGGCGCATTTATCGCAGGACGAAAACTTGTTGCAAGCGTTCTCTGATGGTTTAGACGTTCACAGTGCCACCGCTGCTGAGGTTTTTAACGTTGATATAAATGACGTCACTGACAATCAAAGACGCCACGCCAAAGCGGTTAATTTTGGATTGATTTATGGTATGTCGCGTTTTGGTTTGGCCAAACAGTTAGATATTTCGAACGATCAAGCCGGTGATTACATTGCGACATATTTTGCGCGTTATCCCGGCGTGAGTGACTATATGGAGTCGACTAAAGAAAAAGCCAAAGACTTAGGTTACGTTGAAACATTGTTTGGGCGCCGCTTATATCTTCCGCAAATTAACGCCGGTAACGGCATGTTAAGACAGGCCGCGGAGCGCACAGCAATCAATGCGCCAATGCAAGGTAGCGCAGCAGACATCATTAAAATCGCGATGTTGCAAACACAAAAATGGTTAGACGAAGAAAAACCCGATTGTTTTATGGTGATGCAAGTACACGATGAATTAATATTTGAAGTGGCAGAAGAGAAATTGGAAGAGTACTCAGAAAAAATTAATCAATTAATGGCGGATGCAGTTGAGCTGAGTGTGCCGTTAATAGTTGATGTAGGTGTTGGTGATAACTGGGAGCAAGCGCATTAACAAAGAGCTTGTTCTGCTACCAGGGATGGATGGCACAGGTATTTTATTTAAACCATTTATAGATGCTTTGTCTAGCTCTATAAACACTACAGTAATTGATTACCCTACGGATAAAAAGCTTTCATATCCACAGCTTTTAACTTATGTGAAAACGAAACTTCCTGATCGGCGTTTCGTTTTGTTAGCAGAATCATATTCAGGCCCTATTGCTTTTCAATTGGCACAGGATGAGTCATTAAAGTTAGATAAAGTGATTTTCGCCGCATCATTTATTTCCAATCCAAATACAACATTATTATCATTGATAAATTTTTTGCCTCTTCGCTTAATTTTAAAACTCCCGATCCCTAGTCTATTGATTAAGTATTTTTGTTTCGGGCAATACATAACTCAAGATCTTACAGAGTTATTTGTGAGGTCTATAAATAAAGTTAAGAGCGACGTACTTGCAGATAGAATTTTGAGCTTAGAAACTATTCCGACCCCAGATAGGAATATTGATACTCCTTGCTTAGTTATTGAAGCGAAAAATGACAAGTTATTGTCTGATGTCGCTCAACAAGTAATTCTTCAAAAATGTAATAATTATGAAAAGATCTCTATAGAAGGACCCCATTTCATATTACAAACACGATACCAGGCCTTAGTTCAAAAATTATCTACCTACATTCAAGATAATTAATCATCTCAACGCTCTATATTGTTCTATCATTAAAAGACGCAGCTACACTAGATTATGTTTATAAGTGCCCTAGATTGAAATTAGTCGTATTTAGGACGTAACACGGAAAGTCGGTCTAATTAATGTCTTCTAAGCAAACCATCCTTATTGTTGACGATTTTCAAAGCAATATTTTGATGCTGTCTGCCTGTTTGGAAGATTGTTATCATATTGCACAAGCCACAAGCGGAGAGCAATGCATTGATATAGCGAGTGTTCTTCCTCAACCAGACCTCATTCTGTTAGATATTATTATGCCAGGCATGGATGGTTATGAAACCTGCAGACAGTTAAAACAAAACCCTAAAACGCGTGATATACCGGTTATTTTTGTTTCTCAAAAAGACCAAACTGACGAAGTCGTATTTGGTTTAAATATCGGTGCAGCGGATTATATTAAGAAGCCATTCGACCCCTATTTAGTGATGGCAAGGGTCAAAACTCAATTGACCTTGAGACATCAATATGAAACGTTGGCCAATAAAGAGGCTATGTTAGAAGCGATTTTAACCAACTCACCGGTTTTAATTTCAACCAAAGATCTCGATGGCAAGATAATCAGTGCAAATCGTCAATTTGAATTACTTGAAGGAGTTAACCCAGAAGATTATATCGGTAAAGACGTTCTGTCTTTATATCCAGATAAAGACCGTGAAGAGATTTTGAAAAGTGAACAAGCATCAAAAATTAATCGTTTAGAAGTTGAAGAGAATTTAAAACATAAAGATGGTACTGAGCACACTTATTCAAGTATCAAGTTTCCGATATTTAACTCTGAAAATGAGCTGTTAGGTACCGGAACCATTTCAAGTGATATTACTAATCGAATTAAAAGCGAACAGGCAATGCGTCAAATTAAAAAAATGGAAGCTGTCGGGCAGCTCACGGGAGGCATTGCTCATGACTTTAATAATATTTTAGGGGTTATTATGGGTAATATCGAGTTATTAAGCTCGAGTAGCAA
>Ga0114899_1000649_pt1 | contig 23731 bp, 35 predicted proteins | sample MalvireepMed_215_FD_83497 | JGI IMG/M metagenome (GOLD analysis project Ga0114899, IMG submission 83497) | Marine viral communities from the Global Malaspina Expedition - Malaspina viral metaG DeepMed_215 | ecosystem: Environmental > Aquatic > Marine > Oceanic | place: Mediterranean Sea...
AAACGATATGGTGCCATTAGTACGGTGCAAGGGCTAGATTTCTTAGCAAACCCTACTGCACGTCACGCTGTACGACAACATGCTTATAGCTCTATCATAAAACGGCGTGGCGCGGGCAAGGCGGCGCTTCAGGATGTTGGGCCAGGTATTGGTGATACTGCTGCTGTTCAACGTTCTGCGTTAGATAGGGTAGAGAGTGCCGCGAATTTCTTTACCAATATCATCGAAGATAATATGACTGGGATTTCCGTTCGCGCTGCCTACCATGATGGTTGGCGTAGAGGACTACGAGGTCGAGCATTGTGGGAATATGCCTCTGAGGGTGGGTCTAAAACCCAATCCATGTATAATTTGGAAGACCTACCTGGGATTCTTCGTGCTAAAGAGGTGGGGGCTGTTTTCCCATTCCAGACTTTCGCCTTTGAAGTGATGAACACAGTACGAGAATCTGGCATCCCTGGACTTGGGCGAGTGGGTGCACGAGTAGAGCGCAACCGAGCAGTAGCATTATTCCAGTGGATGGGTGCTATTGTGGCTACTAATATGGTCATAGACCAAGTGAGCGGACGGTCGCCCTGGCAGCTTAGTTCCTTTATACCTTTCTGGTCGGTTATGGGTGCTGGCCTTGATGCAGGGAATACGTGGAACTACCCATTACCAGTAAAATATGTGGCGGATTTGAAAAAGGGTATTTCTGATGTTACTAGGCATGGTAACTGGAATAGAATCCGTGCTTGGGCAATGCGTTATCATATGCCTGCTGGCACCCAAGCAGAAAGAATGGTACGGGGGATTGAAGTAGTTGCCCAGGATGAGGGCGAGGTTTCCAATGTTACTGGTAAAGAATTATTTACCATTGATACATCTAATGCCAAAGAAGTAATCAGTGCTATTCTAGGCGGCATCTATACCACTTCTCCTGGTAAAGAATACGTGGACCAGATTCAAGAATCTAAGGGGCCTGGGTTTAGATTCACAGGCATCCCAACTCGTGGTTTCTTACCGCGTGAGGAACGATGACCTCAGTAGTGATGCCAAGCGAGCTTCTAGAGAAAATCCGCGAGTTTCTGTCCCAAGGGAAAACGGGCAATTTTACCATTGATGTTAAGGAGGGGCAGATACTTTCGTGGAAGATAGCTGAGCATGGCCGTGTGTGCAAAGTTGACAAAAATGGTGGCAACCTAAGATAATTACCTAATTACATAGGGCGACCTACGCATTAGGCCCCATTCTGTCTTAATTGATGGAGTGGGGCTTTATTTTTTGAGGTTTTATGACCACACCGCAGACCGACCTAAATGAGTTAGCAAACAGTGCCCCGCCTGATAATCCAGAGGATAATATCGAGGCTGCTGTTGCGGCGGTGGAGGCGGCTGAGGCACCTTCGGAAGAAACAGTCGTTCCTAGTCCATCGTCTCAAGAGACGCCGGAGAGTCCGGTTGAGGTTCCCTCAGAGCTAATTGCGACTCCCGCCCCTGTAATCGATGCTAGGGACCAAGAACTTGCTCAGTTGCGCCTAGAACGCGCTCAGGTACTCCAGCTTCAAGCTACTCAGCAACAAGAACTGTACCTCCAACAGCTTCAAGCAGACTACGAAGCTCGTGGGTTTGACCCTGAAGCTGCTAAATACATGGCCCAGGAGATTCGTGCTGAGAGAGCGAGGGGAGAGCAGAACCTAGCTCAGGCCCAGCAAGCAACTCAATTAGCACAGGCCAAGCAGAACGCAGCTAATTACTACGGAAATCAGTACGGAGTTAACCCACAAGCATTAGTGAATTTCAATCATCCAGATGATATGGAGCGGTACGCTCAGCTTTTGCAATATACGGGCAAACTAGACAAGAGAGTTTCTGTAGTTGAAAAGAATCAAGTGCCTGAGCAAGACTTTGATAGTGGCCAAGGCACGGCAGGTGGGCCACGTGGCAACAATGATTTGGTTAACCTATATGGTGACCCCAGTGTAGATTTGGACCTAACCCCAGAGAAACGGGCCGAATTGTCGAAATTCCTTGGACTTGAAGGAGCATAGAAATGGCAGCAGGTAGAACTACCACTGATTCGGTACAAGATTCCCTACCCAAGGCTATCGTAGCCTCACGTATTGTTCGTGAGCAAGACGGGGATATGATGTCCCTCGTTGACCGGCAGACCCTAGGTAAAGGCATGGGACTGACCTGGCATGAAGTTTCGTATGCCAAGCTGACTGCACAGGCTGTCACGAGGACTACTGAGCTAGACAACCCACAACAGATTTCCGACACTGACCTTCCATTGACTCCTACCATGGTTGGGATTCACGTCTTCTTATTGGATGAGGTCGCGGAAAGAATCATTCAACACGGAATGGCGAAATTCGGTCAACTATCTCAGAACGCCATGCGCCGGAAGAAAAACATCGACGGTATCACCGCGATGGACGGGTTCACCACCTCCCTCGGTGGGTCAGGGACTCTGACCTTTGGGCACATCGCTGCGGCTTCGTCTCGAATTACTGGCAACACTACCGAGCCGGGGCCTCTCCCCATTGCGGCTGTCCTCCATGATTTCCAGATTAAGGACATTTACGACGAGTTCTCGTCCCCTATTGGTACTTATGAAATGACCTCGGGGATGAGCTTGGACGTATTCAAGAACGGCTTTACTGGCAAGATTATCAATCGTGCCACTGTCCACAGTAACGGGGACATTCCCATCAGTTCCAACGTTGCTAAGGGTGGTGTGTTCTCTAGGCAAGCTCTCGTGCTGGTTCAGGGCCGGTCGCCACGAATGGCGGCTGTCAGAGCCGAGCAAATCGGCGGTGGCGGGACAAACATCTACCACTACGATGAGTACATCTACGGGGAGCGTAGCTCGGGTAATTGGGGGTTTGAAATTCAAACTGACGCCACTGTCCCCACGAGCTAGTTGACGCAACCGCGCCAACAAGGTATACTTTCTACATCAGTAGGAGGTGTGCCATGTCAGCAACGATTCGATGTAAGGATTGTAATGAACCATTTGAGGCGAAATCGACGCTTGCACAACGGTGCCAGTCTTGTATTAAGCTTCATCGTAAACAATATCTTAAGGAATACGCTCACGGGAAACGTCGGGGCAATTGTATTGACTGTGGAAAGGATATTGGTGCGCGGGGAACGCGTTGCGTTCCTTGCGATAACCACAACCGCACCACTAAGTATATTGGCCCGTCGAATCCTAACTGGCGTGAAGGCCGCACCAAGTCTCACGGTTATATATACACAAGAGTTAAAGAAGGGACGCCGGGCAAAGGCAAGGGAGCTTTTTATCGGGCCGAACACATCCTCGTCTGGCAAGAACAACATGGAAAGGAACTTCCCAATGGATGGGTTGTTCATCACCTAAACGGAGTAAAAGACGATAATCGCCCTGAGAATCTTTTGGGATTACCACGAGTAGAACACCACAAACACCCAAGAGAGGCTCTCAGGCCATACGAAGCTCGAATTAAAGAGCTAGAGGATTACATCAAATCTAACTTTCCGGTGATGCCGGGTTAGGAGAAGAACATGGCAAATGCAGAAATGCTCAAGGGTCATATCAATTGGGTAGAGGACATGACTACCCCTCAGTCAATCTTGGATGCGGATACGTCGTTCCTTGTTGGCCGGGTAGTTGTGCGGGTCAATGATAGTTCTACTGAAGTCACTACCTTGGGTATCAACGGTGGAGCCTCACGGTTGGCCTTGGGCGGCGATGATGCTGACACTGGCCAGTTCCATGGGCCACTGGCTTTTGAAGCTGACGAAAGTAACACCATGTCGATGCAAGCTCGGTTCCGTTCTTCGGACGTTTCGGTGTCTTCACTCTATGTGGGCTGGACGGACCAGAACGGTTCGTCTGAAGTCCCCATGGAAGACGAGGATGGGACTTTGGCAAGTGCTGCAACCGATGCTATGGGTGTTCTGCTCGAAGGGGAGCAAGATGGAACTTGGCAAACGGTTGGAGTTCAGAACGGCACTGACAATGCCCAGGCTGCATCTACCAATATTAGTGACCTAACTGACTCTGAATGGACTACCGTGTTGGTGGCGGTTAATGCTGCTGATTCGGGCACCATGCGGGTTGATGTTGATGGAGTACAACTGGTTACCGCCAATACGACCAGCACTGTGGCGTCGGGCAATAACGTCACTACTAGCTTCTTCCGTTCCAGTATCGTGTTCTGTCCAGTCATATCGGCAGATGACCGGTCTACTGCATACAACCTAGACGTGGCTGAGATGGCGTGGTGGGGCAATGTCGGCGCGAGTTTCGACTAAAGCACTTATTGTGAGCCGGTGGTGTGGAGACGTGGACAAAGATATTGTCTTCGCTTCTATTAAAAATCGGCTCCGCAAGCAATCGAGGGAAATCAAGAAAGCCCATGTTGGGTATAAGGTCAGGTTTAGCAAGCAAGCTAATTTTGACCTTGCCCCAGATGGACGGATAACGGCTACTTGGCCGTTTGCAGTTGAGTGATGGATAGAATCAGTCACACAGTTGAGCGCGATGGCCTGCGGTCTGTACGTAACGCAAGGGGCCAATTTGCGAAAGAGAAGTACCGACGCACTGACCGAGATATGTACGCCATCATTGCTGATGAATTCCCCAAGGTGGCTGAACAACAAGGGGTAGCTCTTGTTGGACAGCCAGATTATGTTCAAAACCCCGGCTGGAGTATTACGGCTACTAGCCAATGCTCCTAACTTGTTCAGTGCTGCCTAGCAGCCAAGAGAGGAGAATAAAATGCCCCCTTCTGTTTACCACCGTGGTTGGCACCGAGGTACTGGTGATGCCACCCATTCCCAAACTGGAGATGTCACAGAAATACTCCTTCCAGGTAGTGGAACGGAGACCTTTTCTAGGCAACTCCACATTTCCCAAGCGAGTGCTGCTAACTCTGATTGGAATCTAGCAGCTCAATCTCATCCTACTTTAGTCTTACACAGCACCACTACTCCCATCACGGACTACATCTTGATGAACCATGATGGGACTACTGCTCAGATGGATGGTGTGGGAGCGACTGCCTTAGACCTTAAACTGGCTGGAAATGAGGTTGTGTCCCTAGCTTCAACGGCTTCTGCGGTTAATGAAGTCAGCATCACCAATGCTGCCACTAGTGTCCCACCTGATGTGTCGGCTACTGGCGGAGATACCAATATCTCTTTGGCCTTTACTTCTAAAGGGACGGGTCATTTTAGGTTTGACCCAGGTGGGACTGAAGCCTTTGCGTTACACGATACCACTTGTAACCCCGTGACTGCCTCGACCTCTGGCGCAGGCCACCCGGTCTTCATGTACACCGCTCCTGGTTTGGCTGCAACCTCTGCGGCGGGCGGGACTGCTGGTGGGTTATGGACGCTGGAGACAGGCGTTGGTGGCGCTGCTCACGCTTGTAACCAAGCTGCTGCTGCTGGTGGGGCACTGTCTCTTGCCGGTGGCATTGGTGGCGCAAGTGCTACGTCAGGTTCTGGTAACGCTGGTGCTGGTGGCGCGATATCTGTCACTGGTGGTAATGCTGGAGCTATAACTGCTGGCACCGGTTGCCCTGGCGTCGGTGGTGTGGTGACACTCACAGGCGGTGTTGGCTCAACTTCCAGCGTGGCTTGCGACGTATCTGGTGCGGGTGGGGCAATCACCCTAGCTTCTGGTGCTGGTGGAGCCAACACTGGTTCAGGCAACTCTAACGATGCTGGCGTGGGCGGAAATGCCTCGTTATCAGGTGGCGCTGGCGGTGCTTCCACCAATGCCCTGGGTGGGAACGGCGGAGATGTGACCATCTCTGTTGGTGCAGGTGGCGTAGGTTCAGGTTCGGGTAACGGTGGTGATGCTGGGGACATATATCTCCGGACTGAGACTGCTGTTGAATCTGGGGCCGTGGGCGGATTGTTCATCAGGAACGCCACTACTGGCCTGGGTATATCAACCGCTGCGGTATCTGGAACCACCTGGACTGATGTGAACGCTGGTGCTGGGAATGTGTACACTGTCACTGGTTGGCTTTCCACCACCCAAGCTCCAGCCAACGTGGGAGTTATGGTTATCGAGACTGCGTAATGAAGAGGGCTTTCACATACACTGACCAAGAGGGAGTTAGGCTGAACAACCGGCCATCATTTCCCAGTATTCATCCTGATTCCGTCTTGGTTGCTCCGATTGGAGACCAATGGGAAGACGGGTGTGAGGAAGCCCTGCACGAGATGATTATTCATACTCGTACCCACGTAGATTGTTGGATGCAAGAGATGCCGCCCATTGGTTTCCCCCTCGTTAATACTGGAGGGATGCGAGACAGGGCGGCGTTGATGGCTAAGACCTACAACTTTGAATGGTTGTACATCGTGGACAACGACATATTGCACCGTCCCGATACCCTCATTCGGTTGATTAACCGAGGGATGCCAGTATCACTACCCTATTACACAGACCCAAATACTGAGGAAATCGTTGGCAACCCTAAGCCTGACCCCGACACAGGACTTCAACGCATGGAGTGGGTTACATTCTCTGCGATGTTGTTCCGCACCTCGGTCTTCAATTGCCCGGTGAAGTTTGGGACAGATTTATGCGAAGTGGATTTCTTTTTGGAACTGTGGAACTACGGCCACCAACCGTTCATGGACACGGATACACCTGTTCAGCTATTAACTCCTCCCACGAAACCAGGAGATTTAGACTGGCAGACTCGGTGGAATCGTATAGAGAGCGGTTATGCTGATAGGCACAGCTAATGTGGGCTTGGGACTTGGAAGAACAACTAGGAATATGTTTCCCTATATGCTCTTACCCTACTGAGCTACAAGAGCAGTGGTTAGCAGAACGTAAAAAGAAACGAGGTTTTATGCAAGGAGTATTCCAGCCAACGATTAACCCAGTCAATATGGCAGCGGATATTTACCGGCAAGTCCTGGGTTTAGTGATTGTTGCTGATAATCAGAGTGAGAGAATCCAAGGCGAATACACAAACTTACTCCACTCTCTAAAAAGTGGTGAGGTTTCTTTAGAAAATCTAGTTATCGGCGAGAACGGCTTTGAGATTCTTCCCCAGATGCCCCAGGAAGATGTTGTTAAGCCGAGCAAGAACGGGAAGAAGGCTAAAGAACTTGTTACTTCCTAGCCCAGTTCAAGGGAAACACCCAGCGACGGGGTTCAATACGCTTCCTTGTACGGAAGTGATAGACTCTGATGAGGATATTTGGGGTCTGTGGGAATTAAACCTTACTGCCCCTGACACCCAGAGCGTTAGGAGATACCAGGTGATTGTGGTCTGGCGCATCGATGGGAGGGCGCAGTACCTTATTGACATGGGGCCAAAGGATATCTATCCAGTAGACCAAATAAGTATCCCTGGGATGTGGATTATCAGTGTTGCTAAGGCCCGGGACGTAGCGGACGAAATCAGGTACAAAAACTTGCAGCAGGAAATGAGCATCGAGCCAGAGGACTTATACAATGGATATTTTGACGAGATGGACATTCAGCGGTTGCAGATGAAGCGGATATCTCAATTTGGAAAGCACCATATGGTGCAGAGGTCTTTATGACAACTGGACAAGACACGGCTAGTTTACTTGAGGCAAGGCGGGAGATTACTAATCCTAACGATGCTCCTCCTATGCCAGTCTCAGTAGGTGATACGCCAGGCAATCTCTTGGTAATGAAAGCTGCTGGTTATACCTACCTATGGAAGCGGGACGACAATGAGCGGTCCGTTTTTAATAACAACGCTCTAGCGTCTAAGATGCAAGAACGGTTTCCTCCCGACCACCCAACAATGGCTGGGCAGTTTGCTTGGACTGCAACCGAGCCATTAACTCCTGCCAAGCGGGGAACGACTCTTTGCCCTTTGCACCCAAATAGACCGGAAAGACCTTTGTTTGACCAGCTAGGGTATCCTTCCTGCCCAGGAGACCATTACCGGAATGAGTATGATGCAGAATTGCACCTTCAGAGTAAGCATCGTGATACCTACCGGATGATTTCCAAGAGCCGTGATGAAGCAGTAGCCAATAAAGCGACGCAGGGGACTAATGATGTAATGACTATGCTTGCGAAAGCCATCGCGGGTCAGGCCATAGACATGCCACCTCAACCTAATCAGTCTGAACCGATTGTTGGGAATGATACTCAAACGGAAACTGACACTAATATCTGGGAATACACCAATATACCAGAAGAACCGAAAAAACATGTTCATCTATATGGGAAAGCGATGGGTGCCCCGTGCAAAGTGAAGGGGTGTCATGCTGTCCGGATAACTCCATTCAAGGCAAGGAATAGGCATGTCAAGAACTGAAACATTAACGATTGCTAACGGGGCAGCTACTTCATCGACTTTCAAGTTCAGTGGGCAACGTGTTGTGGGAGTGATTATTCCTAGTGCGTGGACTGACGCAGATATTACCTTTGAAATGGAGTTTCCCCGAGATACCTACGTCAAGGTGATTGATGAAGCTGGGGCAATATTCAAGATTACTGGTGTTGCTACAGCGGCTTCAGAGTCCTATCTGATTGGTGGTGGGGCCAACCAAGCGGATATTGTTATCACTGGTCCTAGTCGAGGCAAGGTAGTTTCCACCAACACGGGTAGTGAAGCAGACGTGAACCAAGGTGCGGCACGGACTGTTGGCGTTATCCTAGCTTAGAGGTTGATTTGTGGCGGTCACTCAGGAGTCTACTAGACAGGAGCTACGCGAGGATGTTGGGCATCTTTTAGGGGTGTTCCAGACGGTAACGGGTGCTGCATCTGGTTCCACTACCACGCTCTTGGTTGATAGTGCCCCAAATGCCACCGCTGACGATTTCAATGGCAGGTTCCTTCAGTTCACTTCGGGTGCTAACAACGACGGTCTAACCCGTCAAGTGACTGATTCTTCGGTTTCCTCTAATAGAGTAACTCTCACATTTTTCCCTGCTGTGACGGACGCCACAGCAACGAATGACACGGCTGAGCTCTGGGAGCAGGCTTACGACCCTGCACGGATACACAACCTTTTCAATCAGGCCATTGACTCCGTTACGGGGCAGATATTTGACCCAGTGGAAGACATTAGCCTCCACACTGGGGCAAGCTTTCGGTTCGATATCCCCACTGCCTTTGAAGTCCTGTACGACGTTTACATGCGGACAGGAACACGGTCAAGGCAGGTAATGCCGTCTGGGGTTGTTTGGGATGAATCTGTTGACACGGATTTCACTGTTGCTCTAGACACTGAGGACCTTTTGTTCGGGCGGCAATCTACTAGATTCACGGTAGGGTCTTCGGTAAGTGCGGGCGATATTGTCTCGGATGATATTGCTTCCACTGACCTATCAGGATTCACCCACATTGAGTTCCCCATCAAGGTTAGAGACGCAGTAGTCGCAGATGATTTAAGGCTCAGACTATCAGCGTCAACTAATGGGTCAGCAACTACTGAGGAAATCACCATTCCAGCAATCTCTGCTATCACTGATACTTGGGTAAGGGTGGCAATGACTGCTCCATCTGCTGCCACGGCTATTATTTCAGTGGCCTTGGAGTACAACGCCAACCAAGGAGATAACATTATTTGGTTGGGCGAAGTTAGGGCCACACGGAATAATGGGGACGTTTGGACCCTGTTTCCTAGGAACAGGTGGGAGATAGACAAAGAGGCTAGGGATTTGGTTTTCACTGGTTACGAAGGTGGGTACATTGATAACTCTTATGCCCCTCCAAGTCCCTACGGTGGGATTTCCCCTGATTACATGCTAATGAAATTAAAAGGGGGGGATAACCCTGCTGCGTTGACTACTGATGCCAGCGTGACGGAGATACCAGAGGCATACATGGTCAACTACGTTGCTGGGTATCTCCAGCACAGGGTGATTAAAGGGGAATCTCCTGAGCAAGCAAGGGTTCGTTTAAGCCAAGCATCGGTGTATCTCGGGATGGCTGAGAGGGCCAAACGAGGGTTCCCAATCTTGAAGAACGCACGGTTCACGGTATGACGACAGTTACTCGTGAGCATGAAATCGTCTTCAATGATGTCCGCTACCCAATCATTGGGAACGTTCAATCTGGGTTGATTTCCACAGACCCTCTAAAGATTGTGACGGCGGACACAAGCAGGGACACGCATAGGCACTTGTCGGTACAGTCATGGGCTGACTGGACTGATGGGGTGGGGGTGGATAAGTTTGATGGTGAGGACGTCACTCTGCGCCACCGTGCTTGGGATTCGGAACTTCAGTTACGAACTAGAGGACATTTGGTGCTGCCTGGCTTGGCGACGTTAACTGCCGCAGGTGCCGCCCAAGATGTGGGGATTATCTCTGAATTGAACAATGTCATATATGCAGCTTACGGGACGGACTTGCGTTCTTACAGTGATACGACCAATGTTTGGACGAATGTCGATACGTTACCTGCTGCGGCCACAGATGAACTCCACGATGTACGGTTGGACGGAACGGTATACATGATTATCGCCACGAGTGGTGGGTATACCTACACATCTGACGGGTCTAGCTTTACAGATGACACGACTGACACCCAGTTCCTAACCTATTGGGATGACCGTCTCTGGGGGATTGATTCTACTGGGCAACTTTGGTGGGCTTTTACGCCTGGCACGGAAGTAAATGATGCCCAGTTACCCCTAGGGAACAATTCTGTTACCAACATGTTCGTTGGCTACGACGGCCAAGGGCATGAGGTTATTTACGTTACCACCACCCGTGGATTGTACATGCATGATATTGGCAACAGGCAGTTTCACCAAAGGGTCAGGTTGCCTTTTCATCCTGACAATGGCAAGGGCGCAGATGCTTGGGAAACCTCTATGTACTTCTCGGGCGGATTGAGCATAAGGAAGTATGATATTGCTGACAACCGCGCCCAAGTAGACCAGATGGGACCCGACAGGGATGATGGGCTTCCTTCGGCGCGGCGGGGTACTATCCGGCAACTTGTCCCGTCTCACAATGAACTGCTGGCGATTATTGATGCCACGGCTATTGCTTCGGCTGGCGATTTATTCCTAGGTTCTCAGCAGACTTCAAACAATTCCTTTTCGCTAGACCCAGACCAGGGCTTTTCTCATATCATGGGCTGGGATAAGTTGGGTTGGGAGCGGAAGTGGTTGTCTAGCAATTCGACTTCTGCTATTACGTGGTTACACGTCTCTGACGCTTATAATGAATACCGGATGTGGTGGGCTCAGAACCAAAGAATCTACCACATGCAGATTCCTTCCAACATTATTAACCCCGTATACGTCACGGACTTACCCTACGCGGCGTCAGGGAGCCATGAGACGCCCGACTTTACGGGCGGACAGTCTGAGGTAGACAAGTTAGCTGTACGGCTCCGAGTGGAAGTCTCAGGGGCTTCTAGCGCCGAGACGGTGATAATGTCCTTCGCCCTGAATGGGTCTTCTTCGTTTACGACTATGACCAATACTTATTCTTCGGACGTAAATGCTTCAGGGGAGATTACCTCCGATGGCAAGGCGACGTACCATTTCCCAGCGGTGGCTGCGCCAGCGGGTACAGAGTTTCGTTCTATCCGGTTCCGTGCTGCTGAGGCTCGGGGAAGTAACACGACGCTCACGCCAGACATTTTGAAGATAGACTTTGAGTGGCGGAAGAAGCTCCCTGCTCTTTGGGGGCACCAGGTTATTATCGACATGTCCGAGCCATACGGGGATAATACTCTGGAGCAGATGTTTGAGAACATCCGGATAGCAGCCGAAAACAACGTCCTTTCGCGGTTCACCTTTAGGGACAGAGCAGCAGACGATGCTGGGAATTCCAACCCTTGGGTTTACTATGTTGATGTCCAGGGATTCACGGCTGTTGAGCATACAGGAAATGTTTGGGCAGGACAGTTCGTGCTGACTCTAGGCGAGGTTTAGGCTTTGAGTCTAGATATCGGCCAAACTAATGTAGCCACATCAGGGACAAGAGTCCAATTATCGTCCGATGGTGGGTTGCACGGGAACGAGCGGATTGTTTGGGCTCAGTTTAAGGGCAAGCCTGGCAATACTGGGATAGTTTACGTTGGCGTAGCTGATGTGACTACCTCCCACGGATGGTCTCTTTCCAATGATGATGATATTGGGATTATGTTAACTCCTGGCCTATATGGTGGGAGTATCTTGGCAAGTGATATTTGGTTTGATGCGGCCACAAATAACGATGATGTTGAGTGGGCGATTATCTGGGGGCTTGGTGTATAAATGGTAAGACTCACTGGCAATATGGCAACCAATGCTGGTGTGGCAATTTGCGGTGGAACCGCGATTTATTTCCCCACCAGTGTCAATGCTACTGAAACAACCGCTGCTGGTTGTGGAACTGCGGACACGACCAACTCATCGGGCGTGTTCCAATGTCTGACTCTCGCTGCGAATACCTATGACATACGGGTGAACTGCGGTTCCGCTTTCAGGTGGGATAGATACGCGGACGAGATTCAACATGCTACCTTCCAGACTGGAGACGGGTGTGCTTGCGGGCTACAAGGGAACATGTACTTCGGGATTGGGAACGACTTTGGCATACGGTGGTCAACTGCCGATACCTCCAACCACGCTGTGGTCCTGGGGATAGGGGATACTTCCCAGCAAATACACATCACTGACTTGGGAGCTATTGCCACTGACTGGGCTAGGTGCGCGGGGACTCACCCAGAGTTGGCTATCCACTCGAATACCACTCCAGCGACTGATTATTTGGCGATTGGCAACCACGATGGGACAACGGCCACGGTAGATGTGGTTGGTGGCACGACTCTTGCTGTAGCCATCGCGGGGAACACTGAAGCGACGTTCACAGCTTCGGGGCTAAACCTTCCTGCCAATTCGGACTTATTGTTTACGGGCACCACGGGCACGAATGACATCAATCTGGTGGATTCTGTGGCTGATGCTTTGAGCATCGTCCGTGGCAGCACTGACATGGTAGTGTTCGATAGCTCTACGCCCAGAGTCACCATCACTCCCGCTACCACAATTACAGGTCTTATCACGTCTACGGGTGGATTGACTCTACCAGCCAACGCAGATATTGCCATGACGGGCACTACTGGAACGAATGATATTGTCCTCACAAACGGTATAGCTGATGCTCTAAGTATCACTGATGGGTCAGCGGACATTGTTGTGGTGGATACGTCCACCGCTGGCAACATCATCACGTTTGAGTCGGGAGCTATCTTCAATGAAGGGAGTGCGGACGTTGACTTCCGTGTTGAAGGGGCCAACAATGCCAACCTATTGACCTTAGACGGGGGGACTGACTCCATAGGGATTGGTAGTGCTGTTGTTGCGGGAGCGTTGATTGACATTGAGCCTGGCGCTCAAGACCGTGACATGGTTACTGCCGTTGGGATGGCTATCAACCTTGAGGCTGATTCCACCCAGATAAATGCTGCTGGTAATTGCGCTACCATCGCAGTTGGGGCCGCTATCCACCTCGGAGCGCAGACCTATACCTCGACTGCCACGGGTTTGACGGTCACTGACCTCTCGACCCTACATGTCGTGGGGGAACCTACGGACAGTACCAATGTAACAGGGACTCGCAAGTACAGCGCATTGATTGAGACTGGCTCTCTTGGCCTAGGGATACCTGGTGGATGTGGGGCTACGCTGAAGTTTGGTGGCTCTGACTCTGGTATCGTCACCATCCAAGTTGCTGCGGCGGCTGGAACCTACTCGTTGACCTTGCCCACGGACGATGGAACAGCCTGCCAGTTTTTACAGACTAATGGGTCTGGTGTCTTAGGCTGGGCTACTGCTGGTTCGGCGGCGGTGACTGCCTTAAATAACGCGACGGAGAACGAACTAGTAACCGTGGGCAGTACGACTACTGAGTTGGACGCAGAAGCCAACCTCACGTATAACGGGACTACGCTAATTGGCACTACCTCGGGTCAATCCGCTGTCAACTTACGCCTTATCAATACTCATGCGTCCGGCTCACCTGGCGTCGTCGAGCTATATCACAATAGCTCGTCCCCCGCCGACGCTGATAACGCGGGCCAAATCGAGTGGAACGCTAACGATAGCGGGGGCACCGAGCGGGCCATTGTGCGTATGGCCGCGATTCACGATGACGTAACATCTACTACGCAAGACTCGCGTATCGACTTTGGTGTTCAAAACAATGTAAATGCGGGTGGGTTTAACACAACGGCAAGTTTAAGCACACTCGGCGTCTGGACAGATTCGTCTGCTGAGGCTGCCAAGACATACGAAGGGGATAGTTTATCCGTGTGGGGCGGGGTCGCGGGTCGCGTAATTACGGATAAAATAAAGGCGTTGAACGCTGGGCGCTATCATTCGGCGTTTGTACCGCCAACCAAAGAAATTAAAGAGCGGCATTTAGGGCCGAGCGCAGAACAGTTCTACGATTTGTTCGGTACAGGGATTGACCCGCGCGCTGTAATGCTCAACCAGGATGGTATGGATACTAACACCCCTGGACTGGCGGCGAAGGATTTGGCCGGTGCCGCTATCCTCGGAATACAAGAGCTTATTGCCCGTGTTGAGGCGTTAGAGGCGTTGCCATAATTTGGAGAGAATGCTGGGATAAAATGGAGTCAGTCTGGAACAGGAGGGAAGCATGTCGAATAAAGCCAGTGCTGAAATCGTAGCCAACTTGGTGGAGAACCTTCTCAACAAGATTGACGCGGTAGAAGCCCAGAAAATGGAGCTCCAGAACTTCATCAACACCCTAGTCCCTGGCATCAAAAGCGGGGAAATCACTGCTGATAGGCTTCAGGTACTTGAGAACGGGGACATAAGAATCTTGCCGCCAGTCCCAACTAACGGTGTGGTGAAGGATGTGGTGACTGACACATCCCCTTTACCCGACCTGAAAGAAGGCGAAAAAGTAAAGGTGGGCGTTAATGACAACGGAAGTTGAGCCGCTGATTCACCCAGAGGCACAGTTCCAGAACCCTGCACCGATTAAGCCGCAGAGTCCTATTCCTGCTGGTGTCCATGACATGGAAATATCATGGGACCGCAACGAGGGGTACATGCGGGTCATCATTGGGATGAAAAAGTGGTGGTTCAAGGAGTTGTTGGGCAAGGCGCAAATACTAGGTGTTACCAGCAAGGGTCGGATGAATGTACGTGCCATTGGTGTTCTCACCGGAGAACAGCTTGTTCTTTATCGTGACCCTGATGCTGAGCTACACTCAAAGGTCAAGGGTATTAGCTATCCAGCGAGTTATCAGCGGTGTTGCTTCCGCCGCAATCCACCTGTAGGACAAGCCCCAGATTGGCGGGTACGTGATGAACGCAAGACAAAGCAGGGGGACTTGAGCGCCATCAGGTTTGTCGGAGGGTACGTGGGTGACTGGAATATTGAATGGCCTGCACAGGACCCTGTCGCGCATGTGTTCCATAGTGGGCCTTGGACGGAGTGTGCTGTTGGCTGCTTCATGCACCCCAAAGGTGGCTTCGCCCACTTCTACGAAAGTTGATTACGAGATCATTGAAAAGAACTAGCCACGCCTAGAAGAGGAATAATGCCACTCAAGAAGGGAAAGTCACAGAAGACGGTCAGCTACAATATCAGGAAGCTAAAGCAGGAAGGCCGTCCGCAAAAACAGGCCGTTGCTATAGCTTTGGATAAAGCGAAGAAGAAAAAGTAATGCCGCAGAACCCAGCAATTGAGCACTTGGTGAACGATGCCTGGACGCGCATCCTCACAGGCAAAGCCGAGGGTGGCGACAAAGTCTTGGTTGCTGTGGACGAGTTACGAAAAGATATTAAGAGCCTCAAGGCGGGTAGCCGGAAGCGAGACGCTGCCGCCGTTTCTAGCGGCATGGGTCTGGCGGCTATTATTGCCGCGGTGCTTCGTCAATTTGGGGTGTAACCCCTCCTATTCACCAAAGCTCCCAACCCAGCTAATCGAAAGCCCTCCGAGTACGGGGGCGTTGAAGTGAATGCCAGCGTCTCGAATTTCGAAGGGCTTTTTCAGTTTCGCTAACTCACCACCAACGAAGTCCACCTGCACCATGTCCAAGATTGTTAGTTGTCCCTTAAGAATAGTCATATGTCACCTCAATCACTGTCTGTGGGTTCTTTGGTGAATTAAACCACTCGGGCCGCTCCAGAATAATCCGGCCTACGTTGTCATCCACAATGATTATACCCTTTAGCGCGTCGAGCATCGCCTTGCTGGCCGCAACCAAGTTGTCCATGTCTCTCACCCTTTTGTTGGGTAAACCGTACTTAAATCGAATCACAGCGCGTTCTAAGGGGTAGGTTCCTTTAGGTTCCTTCTGCGCTGCTTCCTTTGCTAGAATCATCACGTCATTTTTAACTTGTATCTTGGGGCCTACTTTTTTAGCCCAATGCAACCGGCTATTGGGTGAGAGTACGGCTGGAGGTAGGTAGGGGATGGTGATGGTTAGCATGGTTCTTTAGTTGGCATCCCATTCTTCCATCCCAGCATAGGGGTTATTATTCGCCATGCTAGGCCGCTGGAGCAACCCTTCATCGTAGCTGTTGAAGGGACTCTTGGGCCTGCCACCGCTCCGGCCAAACTTCCTGCGACCTGGCGGTAACTGAAACTCTGTGGCGTCTATGAAATTGCGGAAGTTCCTTTCTTCACCGCAACGTTGGCAGACACCAGGGCTTTCGGGTCCGTTGGCGGTTTGAATCACCCAGTAGTGAGCATCTGTATCAGTGGTCATTTTGCCTCCTCCTCCTGCCGTCTTTGCTCTACCCACAGATAGAACACGAGGTCCAAAGCTTCTTCGATAGCCTGCGTTAATGGTTCTCCCTTGAACGTTGGACGCGTTTCCTCCTCGTGGTATTTGGCTATCCCCCGGTGGAGCCAGTCGCTCATTTCTCTCCGGAACCATTCGTGGAACTGGAACCGGTCTGTGGCGTCCGTGCTCCGCCAGTTTTCTGTGGTCATTCAGTACCCTCCAATCCTACTAGAAAGCGGCTGACACACAGCGGCACGATGCCGTTTCCCAACGCCTTGAGACGGCCCACGCGGTCTTTTACCCCTTGGGCCACCCTTGGCACCCCTTCCCATTCTCCCGCTGCCCAGTGCGGCTCTGAGAGCCACCGTTGGTAAGCTGCATGGTCTAGAGACTCTAGGGAAGTCCAGCCCTGCCTTATCAGTCGCTGACAGCGAATCCATGATGCTATTGAGCCGCCGTACACGCTCGGTTGTCCATCCAATCACCACTGCTCTTAGGGGCGGCTCAACTCTGGCTAATTGGTCGTTTGAAACCGGCGCTTCATATACTGGCAAGTATGTGGGTGCGTGCCTTTTGAGCATAAATATTGCCAAATTGTTCCAAGCTTCCGCTCGGGCTGTAAAATAATCTGACACAGAGGGCCAGATTTCCTCCCTGAAACCCCAAGCCGCCGTTATGATTTGATTTCCATCGTTGATTACCCGAATGAGCACCATGCGCTTCTCGTGGGCGGCATATATCCAGTAGGGTGCCAGGAGTACGCGGGCAGCCACCACACACGCAAGAACACCTAGAGGAATCTGCCATGCCAGGGGGCTCAAAGACTGGCCCCATTTTGGACAGAAGCGAATAACAGCAGGGATGGCAATGCCCAACGCACCAGCGAACAGGTATTGCCCGTTTTCATTCTTACTATCATTCATTTTCCCAAGTTTTTCCCACGGGCTTCCCTGTTGGGAAATTACAATTCCACGACTGATAGGCCGTAGTGGCCGCTGAAATGTACCAGTTGCCCGTTGGTGACGCCTTCGCTTAGCCGGTTGCCCACCGTCTTGGGGTTCTCCCCAAGTTCTTCAGCAACTTGCTTCGAGGTTAAGGCCCCTTTGGACAGGAGTTCTCGGATGCGCTGGTGGAGGGGTACGTCCCCAGCTAGGTCGTCAAACTTGCCAGGGGCCACCGATGTAACTTTCACTTCGTCATCCCCAAAGTCAAACTGAAACCCTAATGGCGACAGCCTGCGCCCGTTGTTGGCCTTGGTGTGTTTCAGGGAGATTGCTACGTTGTCTTGGTTGCGGTCTGCTTTCACGTAGAAAATAGACCGCGATAAGTTGCGCCAAAACCCTGAATTACCAGCAATCGCCATTGCTCCTTTGCGCCGTGTAACGTAGGCTCCAGTAGGTACGGTTAGACAATATACTTTCCCAGCATAATCAACGGTTGAAAGGTTGCGTGTTCCTCGAATGGTTAATGTTTTGCGGTCACCAATGTACACATGATAGATATCATGGTGTAGCAGTTTGGCTCTTGGACGTTGCCCAATGCGCCCTGAATATCCGAGTGTGATTGCCAATCTTTGTACGTCATCCGCTAGCTGCGGGGAAATTGTTGTATACGTCCACCGGCCTGGCCTAGTTTGATGCCCATCACCTTCCATCAGAGCATGGAACAATGCTGTTCGTGCATCTATGCTCCAATGAAAAGCATCATCGGGTATATGTTTGTTGTAAGCCCCGTTGCCACAATTATCAACGAGCCAATGGCCTAGTTGGGTAGCCCCTCGTACTCTCATTTGCATACAATCTACTTCGTGGGGGCGGCTGCGACCTACCCAGGCCCGGTATTCATAGCCCATCGCGGATACTGTCTCACGCATTTGACCCGCTAGGACTCCCTCTTGTTGAGTTAATACGGGACCCCAATCATTAAGACATCCTTCGCTAATCCACCACCCAAGGAACCGGGCAAATGTTACATCGCCTCCACTTTGCGTTGTATCAGCATTGGGGGCGTATGGCACCTGCCACGGTATTTGTTGCAACAAATCTTGGGCTTCTTTGAAGTGCCAAGAACGAGGGTTCTTATATGGAGCCGTGGTGCCAGTAGGCAGCGGGTAGGCAGGTTTAACCACCATCCTATGGTTCGGTGTCACCAGACTATCCATGCTGGCTTTAGTTCCACCATTGATTCTGACCATTGGGCCGGTGTAATCATACACATGGAGTTTGATAGGTCGTTGCCAAAGTAGGTCAGACGTTTCTAAATCAAAACAGGCTACGCTGTCCAGTAAGGAAACATCCTTGTGTAATTTCCATCCTACGTCTGTTAACACTTCGGTGTCATCGGAGTAACAGCCGAACGGGTACACACCGGTCCCTTTGGATGCCTTGGTGTCATGGGCAATAGTGAGACTTGTGGTGTTCAGGGCCCTAAGAGCTTTGAAGTACGCGATGGTCATCTCAGCAGTCTCGGGCTCCAGGGCCGCTGGGGCGGCGCTGTCGATAATGACTAGCTCAATGCCCTTGTTGATAACCTCTTGGTTGACTGCGGCAAACTCAGCGGTGAACGGCTCCACCATCTGCCGCCAGTACAGGCCGTCTGGTATGGCGATGCCCAGCCCAGTAGAGATTAAGTTCAAGCGTTCCCAGAACGTGGCGGCAGTTTCTTCATAGTCTAGGTACAGGACATTACCTGGCTCGGGGGTTAGGCCAACGTTGGGTTGCCCCACACGGGTAATCACGGCCATGTACGTTGAGAGAAAGGACTTGAGGCTGTCCCCTTCGCCAAAGAAAATTGTTGGTTGTTTCTCTTGTAGGATGGGCGCGATACGCATCCCCACCTGGTCCGGCTGAGCCATGTCTGCCATGTCAACGGTGGGGAAACCTTGCCGGTGGGCCTCAACCACCTTGAAGCACAGTTGCTCAAGGATGCTGTTCCAACTGGTGGGCATGACCTGCTCTAAGTGATTAGCCAGTTGCTTGCGGCTGGTGGTGGAAATCATGTTGAAGTGTACGGGCCCGTGGATGTGGGGGTGGTAGCCTGCGGCGGTGGTCTGAATCAGTATCTCGCCGTAGACTCCGGCCTTCTCAGCATGAATCCTGTCAACGCGAATGTTGATTTGTTCCTCTGCCCATGTTAATTGGTACAACCCAGCTTGGGCCTGCATCTTAGGGATGCTCATAGTTCAACACCTTTCTTAGCTTGGGTTTGTTGGGTGAGGTGTTCACGAAGTCGCAGAAAATACTTGTTGGCTGGCACCAACCACGGGCGCGGCATTGGAACCATGCCCGACATGGCGTCCCACCTATCAGCTATCTCGTCCCACTCACTCAACCGCCGTACAGTATGACCCCAAAGGTTCCGCCGCGCAATGAGCGGGTCAAGGGTCAAGTCCCAAATCTGCTGGTGCAAATGCCGGATGGAGAATTCTTGTTGCGCCGCCTTGTTGATGGCATCGCTGGCCGCCTCAAGAGTGTCCAGATATTCTATTACCCAGTCCATGTTTCCCCCAATAAAAATACCGCCTATTCCCAGCTTGCTGTCTAGACCGAGTATTACTACTCACAGCAAGCCGGGACTAGACGGCGTGAAGAGGGAGTGACTATGGTGCCAAGGATATTATATCACAGGTTAATTTTTCTGGGCTATTCCTCACAGTCACAAATGTGCCCAGCCGCTTCGTATGCCCATTTAGGCGCGGATTCCTGCACCCCACCGCAGGTGTTGCAGATATACCCGCGTTCCTTGGCTAAGTCCCTAGCGATTGCTTCGAGTTCCATTTCTTTACGGGTCATAATTGGCTCCTCTCGTGGAATCATGCAACGTCTTTCCTTCGCACTGCCAAGAGAAATGTTTCGTTGTCAGTTGCCGTTGTCGTTATTTGGGTGCGGATTTCTTCTGGCAGTTCTTCTAGGTGGCTCTCACAAAACAGTCCAGCAATAGACATCGGCCAACACCTTGGGACATGGCAATAGTCTCCCGCCTGGTGAATACGCGGTTCCAACTGCGAGGCAAAATTTTCCATCACTTCTCCCCAATCACAGAAGCCGCTCGAACACGAGTTTGGTACTCTTTGGAGTCCGGGCGCGGTTGAAGGTAGCTAGGGACTTTCCGCCCCTCTTGGTGACGATTGATTTAACTTGTTGGGTGTTCCACTTGGGGGGTATCCATGTAGGCTCGGACATATGCCCTTCAGTTCGGCACTTCCTGAGTTCGGTCTGGGTCAATTCTTCCAGTAAGGGAGTGAACCCAGAGTGGTCGTACTCGTAGGTGTCATGGCGCTCACAGGTGAACATCTGCTCCCCGTCCGCATTTCCTACAAGCAGGGCGGTGGAGTTGTTGTCGTTCATGCGCCGATAGATAGCCATTTGTATCCGGTCTACGATTTCTTTGTACCCTTCCATTTTTGCTAGGGCGTCCTCGTAGGCTTCAAGTAACTCCCTTTCGGTCAGTGAGTCCAGCGGGGGCTTGGGTTTAGTTTCGATTACCATAATCTATCTCCTTACGGTCGATAATGTAGGTTGTATTCTTCCAGGATGTCTGCGAGGTTCGGGAGCATTCCGAGGGCTTCTTCAACATTTAATTTAGCGCCGTGTCTCTGCGCCCATTGCACGGTTTCGATTTCATGTTTGGCACCCTTGGTGGCTCCGATGTAGGCTGCTACGTCGTTTGCGCCGCCCTCGGTGGCAACGATTGCAATCTGTATCCCATTGGTATTCCAATATTTTTGGGTTATTACGTCTCCGTAAGCCATGCCATCAGTTCTCCTGCATCGTCTTTCTTTCTTGCCAGACTCTATTAGCTAGAGCCTTGCCTCGGCACTTCTTGTTCTTTCGGTAGTGGTTCTTCATGGCGATGGTGAATTTCTTAGCGCGGATGTCCCTGGGCGATGGGTTGGGTGTCCTTATTGTGAGGCACCCGCACAGGCTGACGTGTTGCCACATCAAAATGGGAGTTCGTCGTCATTGGTTTCGGTCACTGGGTTGAATCCTCCGTCCGCGTAACACCAGCCTACGAGAACGGATTGATTGCCTTGTATCTCATGGACGGGGTGCTTGCCGTCTATGAACGGTGCGTTGTTATGTTCTTCGCACCTTTGCCGGTCCTTGGCGTCCTGTATCGCTTCGGTCTTTGGTTGGGCTGGCGCGATGGGGACTAGGATTACTTCATGGTAGAGCCGGTCACGGAGGGCACGGACGTTCTGCACTATGGCATCTATATCGTCCAGAAGTAGGGGCGCAGTCAAGGCCACAGCCCCATTAAAGGCCATGCCCTTCTCAATCCGTACTTGGACATCATCTTTCGCTGGAGGCCCCGCAAAATGGCTCTCCGTTGATTTCTTGGGTTCTCTGTGTTCCACGTCGTAAGGCGGCTCGGGTTCATCATCGAAGATGGGTTCCTCTGGTTCGGGTTGTTTACGGCCTGGTTTGGCTTGTAAGAGATTCCAATAGGGATTCCCCCGAGAGTTCATGTTCTGGCTCTCTTCCAGCGTCAGAGTCCAAGTTTCACCCACTGAATCCAAATCAAGGCCACGCAGGTCTAAATCGTCGGGTTGCCAACCTTTGTAGTGCTCAGGCCACTTCTTGCCATTGGGTGCTTTGCCTGCACCTGGTTGCAAGATGGTGACTTGAACACAACGTTCATCGTCCCAGTTAACCTCTTGGATGGTTCCGGTTACAGTTTTAGTGGTCATTTTATCTTCCCCCCGCATTGGTCACATTGGGTAGCTCCCTTCCAGAGCCGGACGTAACAATAGGGACACCCGTAGTAGTCTGGGATGGCCCAGTGGTGGCGGCGCATCGGGAGCGTGGGCACTGTTTCCCCAGTGTGCCAGAGCTTGGTTACGGGTATCGTGGTCATGCTCCCTCCACGGGGTCTTTCGCAACACAGGCTACAGCCAAGCGGCCATCGGGCAGGTGGTAGCACTGGAAGGTGTAGGGAGACGTTAAGCGGAATCTGCTGATTCTAGCAAGAAGATTACATGCCGTACCACCGTTGGATACCTGGCACCTAAACTCCCCGTGGTCGAGTATGATGGCTGTCCCTGGCGTCATTTTCTGGATAGCTTTCATCTGGGGTGGGGAGCTGGCTGCTTTCCCACGGGTGGGCCGGTGGGCCTCAAACTCTTCGAGGCTCATAGCCTCTACCTCCAACCACGCTGTGGTCCTGGGGATAGGGGATACTTCCCAGAAACATGAACCTGTCACAGTAGTCTCCCCTGTGGTCGCGGCCACCAAGTTTTCTGCTTGTTCCCCTGCCATAGCTGAGCCTCCCCTAAAAAGATAAGTTTTTGGTTCTTGAGGTCTGAGAGTCTACGTTGGGCGCTGACGTGCCCGAGGCCAGTGAGTTCTCCGTACGTCCCTGCTGTCTCCCCTGGCTGTTTCTGAACCCACGCCAGCACCAAGTCCATTTGGGTTTGCCGCTTGCTGAAGTTCTGAGCGGCGATGTGTGAGGTAACGGGGTCAGTTGACCTAGCAATTGGTGGGAGGCTCATCGCTCGTTCCCCACTTGATAGCCCTGTACACGGTCCGCAGTGACACGCCCATCTCTAGCGATGTGGCCTTCACTGCTGCTGTCATTGGCAACGTCTGGCGCATGAATGCTTGCCTCACGTTCTCGTGGTACTGGCTGCGCCGGTAGGTGTAGAGTCCCTGCGGGTCATCATGGATGCACATCGGCAACGGACACTGTAGGCAACAAGACGCCACTTCGCAAGCACACTCTATGTGGGCGCAGTGGTTAGGTGTTACTTTGTCCATAGTCCCTCCTGAGCCTAGCCTAGAGGCCCCTTTCACTACCCGACACAACCCACCCCTAGGCTAGGCTGATTTAGGTTGGTTCCAGGTTTTTTTTTGGCAACGTGGGCACCGCTTAATTTCTAGTTGCCTTGGCAACCACTGGTGCCCACATTGACGGCAGTTGAGCGTCGTTAGTTGTATCATAAGGTCGTGGTGGGCTCTTCCTCCTCGGCCCCGGCTTCTAAGCTACTGATGTACTCTTCGAGATGCGCCAGGGTGATACCGGCCTCATCAGGGC